>Ga0207646_10000173_pt1 | contig 87043 bp, 67 predicted proteins | sample KBSK5502metaG_FD_184343 | JGI IMG/M metagenome (GOLD analysis project Ga0207646, IMG submission 184343) | Corn, switchgrass and miscanthus rhizosphere microbial communities from Kellogg Biological Station, Michigan, USA - KBS K5-50-2 metaG... | ecosystem: Host-associated > Plants > Roots >... | reverse complement strand
TAACACCTGCACACCGGGAATATCTAATAGGTTCTCGATTGAAACTGACATTTGCTTGGCTCCATCTAGAATGCTGGATTTGTGACCACTACATTTTGTGGCCTCTTACAGCAGTTTGCAAAGAGCCTCAATAATTCGTACGTCGGCGCCGAAGGCAGTTGTCCTTGAAGTGTTTGCTCGTTCTGATTCGACCCTCCGAGGGCAGCCTTCTTGGCCTCTTGCACGGCGAGCTCTGCCGCCGACACAGCTCCCTCTTTTCTTGGTGTGTGCTGCTTGGCTTCGCGCTCTTTTTTGATCTGCTGTTCCAGGGCAGCGATTCGTTCCTGCAACTCACGAGTTGTCTGCTCGTACTGCTGCTTCAGTTGTTGTAACTGCTTCTGCAATTCGTCAGTTTGCTGGGCGTGCGCGGGCAAAACCACGGAACAGACCACGGCGAAAATCCAAACGACTTGCTTGAGCGCATCTGTCAGGCCGCTAAGGGAGTCGCCAACGACTCCATCAACGCCTTTCACACCTGCGGCGGCAAGCGTCTCAACGAATTTTTCTCCAACGTTCTTTGCCATGGTTCGAAGAATGCCCCTCTCGCTTTTCTGCCCTCAAAGCCTGCGCAGGCCGGCCTTTCGTCCGGCGATAAGCGATCATCCGCCTGGAGGCTTCGGCGATTGCGAATCGAATAAAATCCCCGTCCGTTTCATGAAAGCGATGAGCACAATGACGCCGACGCAAACCCAGGCGATGAGCATAAAGCCGTCCATGTAGGCGAGTGAGTATGCCTGCTGCCTTAACTGTCCGCCCAGCAGTGCGGCCGAACGTCTCTGCGCTTCATCCATGCCGGCGGAATTGGAACTGACACCGCCGGTGAGCCAACGCAGACGCTCATCGGTCAGCCAGTTGCCGGCCTCAACGTGCAGCCCAATTAAATTCGAGTGGAATTTCTCGCGGACTGCGACGAAATGCTGCATGAAGGCGCTCCCCACCTCGCCTCCGAAGATCCTGACGCTGTGAACGAAAGCCGAAAAGGTCAGCACATCAAACGGTCTCGCGAGGGCTCCCGTCTCTGCAAGAGACTGGACGAGCGATCCGATCAGGGCCACGAAGGTGAATGACAGACCAAGCGCAATGACCAGTTGCGAAGTCCAGAAATTATCCCCCGCCCACGCGCTCGTCAGTTGTGTGTTCAGCAGGCAAGCGACGGCGACGGTCGCAAATCCCACGGCCAGCATCAACCGGCCATCAAGACGCCGCATGAGCCACGCCCCGACGAAGCCGACGATAAGCTGCGGCGCGGCGAACCACAGCAACACGCGCCCGGTCTCCAGCGGGCGATACCCCTGGATCGCTCCGAGAAATGCCGGAACCAGCAACGCAATGGCGAGGATCATGAAGCGCAATCCGGCCAAGCTGGTATACAGGATGATGATGTTTCTCTGCCGGAGGAACGGAATATTCACCAGCGGGTTGGGTGACATCCACCGGCGAATTACCGCGGCGATGATGAAGAACGCGCCGCTTGCGAGCATCGCGACAATCACGCCCGAGCCCAACCAGTCCAATCGTTCTCCCTGATCGAGCACGCCAAAGAACAAGCTCAGGCCGAGACTGGCGTACAAGAAACCTGCCCAGCTTACCGTTGGCTTCGGACCGGTTCGCGCCGGCGGGTGCGGGATTGCCCGGTAGATGCACAGCATCATGAGCGCCGCCAGCACTGGACAAATCCAGAAGATCCAGCGCCACGACAGGTGCTCGGTGAAGTAGGCTTCCAGCGGTACCGCAATCGAGGTCGCAGCGAGAATGTCCATCGAATAGACGCCGATGCCGTAGATGGTATAGCGCAGCGGCAGATTGCGCAGCGCAAAAGTCATCGTCAGCGGGTAAAAGGTGCCAGACGAAATCCCGGCGATCACTTGCAGCACGAGCATCACCGCGAGGTTCGGTGAAAACGGCAGCAAGATCGTAGCCACGGCGAAAACAGGCGCACACCACAGCAGCACCCGCCTGACTCCCAGTAGCCCACCGAGGTAGACCGAGAACGGCCCCATGAACATCAGCGCCATATTGTAGGCGGTCGGAATCCAGGACGCCTCGTCTACGCCGAGCGAGAGCGCGCCGCGCAGGTCAGGCAGCCCGACGGTCAGCAGCCGCCCAAACAGCGTCGTAATGCCTGCGCCGAGAAACACGCCCAGCGTGCCCAGGTAAGCGTTCGGCTTGACCGCGAGCTTCAGGCGAAACGCCGGCGATGCCGGAACGGTTGCGGGTGTCCCCGCAGCCTCTATGCTGCTTGCCATGGCACTCACGGTTCTTTCCTCACAGTCGCGTCATCGCTTTTCTTCCCCGACGCGTTGATCTCGGCGATGACCGACATTCCGGGTCGCAGCCGGTCGGCTCCGCGCGAGTCGCGATCGATCACAATCTTCACCGGGATGCGCTGCACAATCTTGGTGAAGTTGCCCGACGCGTTGTCGGGCGGAAGCAGCGCGAATTGCGAGCCGCTGGCCGGGGCAATCTCCACCACATGACCTTTCAGCCTGAGGCCGGGAAAGGTATCGACGGTGATCACCGCCGCATCGCCCTTGCGGACATTGGTGAGTTGCGTCTCCTTGTAGTTCGCTTGCACCCACACGTCGTTTTCGACAAGCGAGATAACCTGGGCGCCCGGGCTGACGAGTTGACCGACGCGAACTTTGCGCTCGCCGACAATGCCGTTGGTCGGCGCGACGATGCGCGTGTATTCCAGGTTCGTGCGGGCGACCTTGACCGCCTCTTCCTTCGCTCTCAAGTCGGCCTTGAGTTGTGACTCCTGCGCATCAAGCACGCCGCGCTGCCTCCGCTGCGCCTCCAATTCCGACTCTCGGCTGGCCAGTCCGGCGCGCGCTTGTTGCGCTTGCGCCTGTCTGAGGGCGAGCAGCGCCTGCGTTCTTGACAGATCGGCTTTGCGGCTGTCGAGCTGCGCGCCGAATCGCTCCTCATCCGCCGTCACCTGTTCGAGCTTCTGCCGAGTGGCCGAGGCCGACTCCACGAGCGCCTCCTGCCGCTTTCTTTCCAACTGCGTGCGCACGACATCGGCTTTCGTGGCTTCCACGCTGGCTTGCGCGTTAGCAATCTCGGCCTTGATCGCCTCGATATTGGCTTCCGCCTGCGCGATGTCAGCCTTCGCAGCCTCAACACCGGCTTGCGCCTGCGCGATCCTGGACTCCTGTAGCGCTTTTTGCTTGGCGTTGTTTTCCAGAGCGGCTTGAGCTGCCTGCACGGCGGCTTCAGCCTGCTCTACCTGGGCGCGATAATCGTCGTCCTTGACTTGCACCAACAGGTCACCGGCTTTCACCTTCTGGTAATCTTCGACCGCAACTTGCGTCACCGTGCCAGAAACTCTCGTGCTCAGCGGGGTGATGTCGGCTCGCAGGTAGGCGTCATCCGTTTTCTGGCTGCCGCGACTGCCAGTCCATGCATTCCAGTTAGTGACGATAAAAAAAAGAATCGCGGCCGCAAGCAAGAGCACCAACACCGGCGCGAACCTGCGCATGCTGGCGCGTGGCTTCTTGACCGGTTCTGAGGGCGGCTCAGCGGTCACAGCAGTCACAGCGGCAGCTTCCTCAATCTTCTTTGGCTCATTCTCCTTTGGGCGTTGATCAGAGGTTGCGGCCACAGCTTGCTTAGCGTCGTCCGGGCGCTGATCGGAGATCGTTTCCGGTGATTTGACTTCTGCTGTCGTGCTTCGCTCAGACATGGCGGTTCACTCCTTTTTCAGTCTCACTTCTCTTCGCCCATCGCTTTTTCAAATTCGGCTTTTGCCGTCCGGTAACCGAGCAGCGCCTGCTGGTATCGGTGATTGGCTTCGGCGAGCGAGGCCTGTGACTGCAAGACTTCGGACAGGAGCGCGGCAGTCAACTTATACTTGTTGGTGTTGACGCGCAGGCCCTCGCGCGCCGTCTCCTGCGCCAGTTGCGCGACGACCAGCGCCTGCCGCGTCTGTTGCAGCTTGCGGAACTTGTCGCCGACATCGATCAGCACGAGGCTCTCGGCTTCGTGCAAGCCGTTCTTGGCCTGCTCAATGGTCTTGCCTTTTTCGGCGAGCTGGGCTCGTTTTCTCCCCCAGTCGAAGATCTCCCACTTCATCACCACGCCGACGCTGGCAGAGTTCTTTGGAATGACGTTGTCGAAATTTCGAAACGTCATATAAGTGAAGCCGAAGCTCACGTCGGGGATGTACTCAGACTTTTTGATGCGGCGGTCCACCTCGGCTTGCTTGACTTTCAGCCGCGCCTCCCTGAGTTCGGGCCGCCGGTCGAGCGCGCGACTCCTGGCGGAGTTGAGATCCAGGCCGAAGTCACTCACGTCGGGGACGCTGCTCACCCTGAACTCGGTGCGCACATCCCGCCCGAGCATGTTGTTGAGTCGTTCCTTCTGGGTGGCAAGTTGATTGGTCAGGTTGAGCGCCTCATACTCAGCACTGGCGAGGCGCGTCTTGACTTCGAGGCTGTCTGATTTCAAAGCAACTTGCTGCGCCACGTAATCGCCCGTCACGCGGTCGAGCTCGTGGTAGAGCCTGATGGCTTCCTGAATGCTTTCGAGCCCGCTCTGGGTTTGCAGAATTCCGTAATATGTTCGCTTGACATCATCAACCGTGGATTGTTGGCGTAAGCGCAGTTCCTCTCGTGCCACATCGCCGGCTAACTTGGCTTGCTCAATGCCAAGGCCGATGCGGTATTGCTGCGACAGCGGTTGAAGAACCTGCCCGGCGACGACCGCCGTCGGCCTTCGCGGGATGCTGATAGAGAAGAACGGGCCAAGGCCGGGGACGATAGTAGATACTGGATTGCTGATACTGGCATTTCTCTCCACGAGTTGCTGCGAAAAGAGCGTGTACAGATGCATTGCAGGTAACCGGCTGGTGCGAGTCGCGACCAGTTCATCTCCGGCCTTGCCAACACCCAGCTCCGCGTTCTTCACCAGATGGTTCTCACGCAACGCCAGGGCGATCGCCTGTTCCAGCGTTAACACTTCACCGGGGTTCGAGACCTGGCACCAGGCGGTCATCGGAGTCGCCAGCAATATCAATAGCCCCACACACACTGCGTCTCTCAGCCGTAGCTGCCTCGATGCGGCCAGGTTCGCCAGCGGGTAGCATCTCTTTGTGTTAACCTTTTTCATACCTCCAGCCTAGTTAATCGGTGGCGTCATCAAATCAAGAGCGTGATCAAGTCACCCTCGACTCTCGCTTTCATGACCGATGCGACGCCCACTCCATCACCTTCGATTGCAGCCGGCCTCGCTACACCACACTATGCGCGAGCTGAGCGAAGAAGACATCACGAGATAGAATGTTTTTTTGCTACCACCTTCGACCACATCCTCGATACCACTATCGTGTTAACTGAGAATTCCCCGATGCTAGTAATGTTACTGGTCTGTTGGGTAGGGCTTCGTTTTTGATGCTCGCTGACTATCTCCGATCAGAACCACGTCCGCCGTTCAGTTTCATCGAGCCAGTTCTCAATCAAACTGGCTGTCGCGACATGGTTGTGCCTGACGCACCTCTCGTGTGTGTACACGCAGGGATGCAGTCAAGCGCTGGTTGTCCGCGCCAAGCTCAGTCAACCTGTCCTTCGGGATATCAGCCGCCGCTTTGAAAGGGAGAACGATTCAGACCTGGTCCTTGTCTTTGCGGGAAACGACGACGGTGACGCGGCGTCCAAACAATCTCGCATCCACCGAATACGCTCCCGGTCCGAGGAGTGCGAGCGCTGCCGCGTCGAGTATGGAGAAAACATAGACAAGGTTGCCTGCGTGGTGACCAATTAGCAGATTCGCGATGGCGAACGCGCATGCGATTACGGACAAAAACGGTGTCAAGAAACCAATACTCAGCGAAATGGAGATCAACAAGACACCCGCGAAGAGCAGGTGGAAGGAAGACGCGCCAGAATTCGCCGCGCTCATGAGGAGAACCGCAGCCACAGATACTCGTAAAAGTAATAACGCGAGACCCGGCCCTCCTTGAGGAAACATTGAAAACAATCGTTGCACGGGCTAAGTTTATTGGCTTTCGGTGGTGCGGAATACCCCAATTTGGGCAATGCTTCGATAACTCTTTTGAGGGATTCGGAACAACTTTAACAGTTGAGATCTCCGTTGCGGAAAATAAGAACTTACGGCGATCGCCTATTCGGGAGCTTGACAATCCAGGAAAAATGCTACCCTGACCGATCAGGAGGTCAGTCATGGAAAGCATCAGATTGGTTGCCCGCGATGGCGAGGCTGTGCGTCAGGCACTGGAACGAGGCGAATTCACGCACCTCGATACGGCGAGCGAAGAGATCACGGACGAGTTTCTGCTCTTTGCGATCAAGAGCGGATTGCTCAAGCAGTGGGCGGCAGGTTTTCCCGATCCGCGTGTCTGGGCAGAGATCAGTTGCGAGGTGATCTTGGCGACGGAGTTGACCGCGCGATTTGCCGGCATCTACTCGCAGCGCAAGAGCGGCTACGTGTTGCGCTCAGCGCGCGTGCTTGGGGCGTTGGGCTACAGCGTGGAGGTGCTGGAGGAGGGCGACGGACTGAGCCGGTACGGAAGTGCTGAGGATCAACTCTACAGCGGGGATGTGCTGCGCAAGTTGCTTGGGAAGTTGGAGAGGCGGGCTCGCATCATGGCCACAGATCGAGCGGCAGCGGTTCCGGGAGGGGCCGCGGTCAAGGTGCGCGAGCGCGTCTCGCGTCGAGCGGTCAAAGACCCCAAGTTGGATGAAGCGAGAGCCGCAGCGCATTCTGCGGCTTTCGCGCGACAGTTGCTTGCTTGGTACAACACGAAGGTCGGGCCAAGGTTGTTGGAGTATGCGCAGACTGGCGAGGGGCGGCGGATTCATATCCTCGACGCGACAAAAGTAGAGCTCGCGCTTGAGGCCGGCAATTATGAATGCAGCGGCGTGGTCAAGGATGATGATGATGGGCAATTGAAGCGCGGTTACAAGCTGGGCACGTTGCGGACGCTGCTCGATACCGCAGGCATCATTACGCAAGCCGTCGTCGGACAGATTCAAACGCACGACAGCAAGCTGTGTGGCCTGCTGGTGCGCGCCGCAACCGTGCTGCGCGAAGGCGATCTGTTGTTAGAAGACCGCGGTTTTTTGGACGGCGCTCAGCTCACTCATCTGAAGCGTGGGCGAGGCGTCGATGTGATCGTGCCATTGCGCAGCGAGATGTCGTCATCCGAAGAAGCCGTGAAGTTGGCTGAAATGGCCGGCAAGTGGCAGCGGCATCCAACGCGCGCCGCTCAGCAGATCGCGTTTGTGGCTGGTGTGGATCACGTGTGGGATGAATGCGCAGTGCCGCTCAATGCCTGCGTCATTCGCTTTTTCAACGAGAAGAAAAAGGCGATTGATTACATTGTGCTGGTGACCGCAGACCTGAGCCTTCGCGCCAAGTGGATCGTCAGGCAGGACCTCGCAGCGGCCGGAGGTCGAGCAGGATTACGAGCAACGAACGAGCGGCGGCTGGTTTCTGAAGAAACTCTCCAGCACCCGTTACAGTCAAATAGTCTTCTATCTGCTGACGGTCGTGCTCAGCTACAGCCTCTATCACTTGTTTGCCAATACGGCTGCGGGAGCGCGCTTTGCCAACCAGACACGACAAGCGATTGCCTTTGAGCAGATGAAAACCCGCCGCACGCACGTGATCGTCTACGCGGGCGGGTATTTTGAGATATTTGAGACGCTGAGCTTCGTGCACCTGGTGCTGGTCTTGTCATCTGCGATGCAAGCGCGCCTGCGACATTGGCTGGAAGACCATCTGCCTCAGTTGGCAAAACGGGGGTGAAACCGGGGTTTTTCCATTCCCGTAAGTTCAGCTTTTCCGCAACGGAGTTTGAGATTGTTGCGACTCTTTAGAAATGCGCCCTTGTTCTTCAGCGTGTGTCCCGAGGAGGCCACATATGAAGAAGAAAAGGTGGTTGACCAGGACTCAACTGGAATGCGAATCAAGGGTTAAAACGGAGCAAATAGAATGCTGCTGTCAGTTTGCCGTAGCAATGAACCTGCAAGCCTTCACTGGAACGAACCTTGGCCGCATTCTGAATGTCGGTTTTGTTGAGCAACCAATTGAAAAATGATTCGATGGGTTGCCGCATGGCCGAGACGAAGCGTGACCACAAACCACTGCGTCCGATTTTGCAGACTTTCTGCCCTTTGTCTTTCTTGTCCGGTGTGCACAGCGTCGTGCCGTGGTCAGCGAGCGCCTGCCGGGTCGCTTGATCCCGGTAGGCCTTGTCGCCAAACAGGGTGCCGGAGAAAGGGAGCAAGACCTGTTGTTTCAAAACCGGCAGATCGTGGCGCGAGGCTTCGGTCAAACAAAGACACAGCGGGACGGGCCGTTGGTGGTACTGTTTGGCGCCGAGCAAATGCAACTTGACCCCGTGGTCGGAGAGCTTTTTGCCCTCACAATAGCCCTGGTCAGCCTGGTTGCGCGCGACTTTGGCCTGGCACGAGCGCCCGCGCACCGCGAGCATCATCGGCAAGGAATCGAGCAACTGGTCTAGGCCGCTGCCGGTCGCTGGCAAGGCCAGTCCGTTCCACAACTCGCCGAGGAGCACCGGCCAGACCTCGGGCAGCAGATTGAGGCGATGATTGAAGGCTTGATAACTGGGCAAGTGCGGAAACCACGCGCCCCAACGCTCTTTTACATAACGGTGGATGGCCTTCTGTTTGAAGTGCCCGGCCAGATGGCCGAACAGGTAGAGTGTGATCAGTTCCTGATCGGTCAAGAGCGGTTCGGTCGGGTTATTGCTCCAGCGTTGATATTTGAGCATCGGGTGCTTATCGTAGACCTCGCAAACCCACAGAAAGAGTCGGATGAGTTGAAGTTCCAGTTCCATGGACCAACTCTACGACAGTTTGTGGGTTTGCTTCTCTACCCTTGATTCGCATTGGAGAGCCTTCGCGCTTAGACGCTCCACCGAGTAGAGAGAAAAGAACTCTTGTTGCAGGATGCCGCTCACATCCTGCAACTCTCTTACAGCTAGGTGCGGGCCGCAAGCGGATGGTCGCGGAGTCTTCTTTCATTAGCACCGCAAGCGGATCGCAGAGGTTTCAATCAACGATGACCGCAGGCGGATCGTGGAGGTTTATTTCTAATGCTCGCGTATTTGAGAGGCAAAGAGCTTGACCAGAATGCCTCAAGCTCCACGATCCGCTTGCGGTGCTAGATGTCAAAACCTCCACGATCCGCTTGCGGCTCCAGACCATGTAAAGCCCCACGATCCGCTTGCGGAAAAAGCTCCACGATGCGCTTGCGGCCCGCAGCTAGGCTAAGAGATTGTTCAGCCGCTTCAAGACCGAAGGTGAAGCGGGGCTGGCCCATCGTTTGCGCGACCATCCCTCTAACCGCGCTTTCAAGACTGACCAAAAACAGGCCATCCTCCAGCGCTACCGGGAGCGTTATCCCAATGAGATTAAGGCAAGGCGTTTGCATGGGGCGATTTTTTTCGCCGCACTGCCTGCGCAACCACGCCGCCTAGCTAACCAACTGGAAAATGGGCTCTGACACTTTCGGAAAGCCAGTTTTTCCAATTTGTCCGAGTGCCAAGGCTGGCGTTGGAAAACTTCCAGCGCCTATGCAAATCCCTTGCCTTAATCTCATTGAGCGTTATCCTGACTTCGGCCCGACCCTGGCGGCGGAGAAGTTGGCCAAGGAGGGCTTGCCGGTCAATCACGAAACGCTGCGCCGATGATTGATTGCAGAGCAACTGTGGGAAAAACACCGCCCGCGATCACCGCATCGCAGTTGGCGTGAGCGACGCGCTCATTTCGTCGCGTTGGTCCAGATGGATGGTTCATTTCATCATTGGTTGGAGGAGCGTGGTCCTGAGCACTGGTTGATGAATACTGAGTCATGCCCACTAGTTTTTTAGCCCGAAACCACGAGAGGGCCGAAATCAGGCTGTTTGAAGCCACAGTGGGCGATCACGGATTTGATCGTCCGCGCGAACAAAGTTCCGAGACCCTGAATCGGTGTCTTGAATTCGCGGAAGCCCGAAAACCGGGCACATTCTCATCGTGGCCCCGACGGTGCCGAAAAATCACTGGGCATGACTCAGCTGATGAATATGGTTGATGATGCCACCGGGGTGACGCTCTCACTGCTGGCTGAAGCCGAGACCATCGCGGCCGCGATGACACTGCTCTGGAAGTGGATCGCGAGCTTTGGCGTCCCGGCGGCACTCCATACAGACCGCAAGAATCTCTATGTTCCTGACGAGGAAATGGCTCTGAGAGCGAGGCTGGAAGGAGAGGAGAAACTAATACCATCTTACATTGACCTCCACGCATCATGCAATAATTGCCCCATCAGGAGGTGATCAATATGATGCGTGGCATGCCAGCCATCTGGGAAGATACCCAGACGCTGCGGGAATTGATGCGCCAACAAACCGATGCCCGCAAGCTGCTCCGACTCCAAGCGCTCTACCTAATTCAAACTGGCCAAGCCAAGCATCGCGCCGAGGCGGCCCAGTTCTTGGGGGTCTACCGCGAGACCGTCGGTGAGTAGCTAGCCCTCTATGAGCAGGGCGGCTTGGAGCGGATGCTGAGTCTGGGGCAAGCTCCCGGCGCGGCCTCCTCGCTGCCTGCGGCGGTGATTGCCGGGATGCGCGAGAAATTGGCCACCCCGGCCGGCGTCTCAAGCTACCAGCAATTGCAGCAGTGGGTCGAGCAGACCTCCCATCTGCGCACCACTTACACGGTCATTTACTACACGGCCACCAAAGTCTTGGACGCACGCTTGGCCGTGCCTCGCCCCTCGCACGAAAAAAACCGAGGGCGATCAAGCACGCTTCCGCGAAGAGTTAGCCAGCCGCTTAAAGCTGGCCTCCAGCAAGGTCGCACCGGTCTTCTGGCAGGCGGCGCTGGTGTGCGTCGCGCCGCCTGAAGCTGAGCCGTCCAGTCCTCCTGAGTCGGAGTGCCAAGCCAGTCCGCAGCCTCTGACCACGGCGCGGCCCGCCACCGTCCAGACCCTGGAAACCGGGCCTGAAGCTGAGCCACTCCAGGTGGCGGAAGCCACGCCTGAAGCTCCCACCGCCGCTCTGGCTGCCGCCGCCTTACCCGTCAAAGTCCGGACGCAGGATGAGAGCCGGTTTGGCTTGCTGAGCGTGCTCCGGCGCGTCCTGACCTTGCGTGGAGTGAAGCCCGTGGCCCGCTTCCGCATGGTCTTTGCTTACTTCTATCTCTATGGGGTGGTCAATCCGCTCACGTCGGGGAGAGCTTCTTTCTGGAATTGCCCGCGCTCAACACCGATTGTTTTCAACTCTTCCTCCACGCTTTCGCCCAAGCCTTTGCTGAGAGTCTCAACATTTTGGTCCTCGATAATGGTCGCTTCCATACCACGCCAAAACTGAGGTTGCCGCCCAATGTGCGGCTGGTGACCACACCGCCCTACACCCCGGAAGTGAACCCGATTGAGCGCCTCTGGCAGGGCATCAAAGCGCGGCTGAGAGCAAAGAGTTATGCCACGCTTCAGGAACTCTCGGCGGTGCTGAGTGAGATCATCCAGCAATACACTCCAGCTCAACTTCGTTCACTAACTTCATACCACTTCTTCAAACAGGCTTGCGATGCGGTGTGCTCAGCATAAAATGGTATAACTCACTTTGGGCGCGCGTGCCAGAAACTGGGCATCGTCATTATTGCCGCACACTCACCGCTGGCCAAAGGGAGAGTCGAACGAAGCAACTCCACTTATCAGGATCGGCTGGTCAAAGAGCTGCGACTGGCCGGGATCAATGATCTAGATTCAGCCAATGAGTTTTTGTCTGGAGGATTCCTGGAAGAACTCAACGAGAAGTTCGCAGTCGAGCCCAGGGAAGAAGAAGATTTTCACCGCTCGGCACAAGGCTATGATCTGGCCTCGATCTTTTGCCTCGAAGAGGAGCGCTCTCTCAGCCGCGACTGGATCGTCAGATTTGAGAACGACTTTTACCAACTCCAAAGGCAAAGCAAATATCAGCCGACCCAGGGCAAAGTCTGGGTAAGGAAGTACCTCAACGGGGAACTGCACTTCAATTATCGCGGAGAAGATCTCGCCTACGAGAAGCTTCCTGACAGGCCGGTCCGAATCTCCAGGAGCCTGGCTCCGAAAAAATCGAAGAAAAAGTATAAGCCATCGCCAGATCACCCGTGGAGAAATAGTTGGAAGCAAAAATGAAGAGGAAACCAAGCAGCGGCTTCCAAGTGTAAACCGTCTCTGGCCCTTGCCTGATTACTTGGTTAAAGATGGCTGCCCATGGGAAAGGGCTCATTTCTAAGGAGTCAGCAAGGGCGCATTTCTAAAGAGTCCTAACAGCTTAACAGTTGAGATTACCGTGGCTTTTCACCTTTATTTTGCTATAATCCATCCTGACCAGATATCTCAAGTAGTGACCGATTATAATCCGCAACCGTTTAGAGGATGTGCCGCATATTTGGTGAAAATCTTATCTTCTCAGCATTCAAAACCCAATTTTTAATTGATTAAGAGGAATTCTGTGACCCCATGAGATTGCTCAAACATATCAATGATCCTAAAGATCTGCGCTACCTTTCCCCTGCTCAACTCGAGCAATTGGCAGTCGAGATACGCGAGTATATGATTGAGATTCTTTCGCGTATCGGCGGACATACCGGCGCTAGCTTGGGCGCAGTTGAGCTTGCGATTGCGCTACACTATGCCTTTGATACCCCGCAGGACAAATTAGTCTGGGATGTGGGGCATCAGGCCTACGCTCACAAAATCTTAACAGGTCGGCGTGATCAGCTCTCGACGATTAGGCAGTACGGTGGACTTTCAGGTTTCTTGAAGCGAAGCGAGAGTGAATATGACATCTTCGAGGCTGGACACGCAGGAACCTCACTCTCAGCTGCACTAGGCATAGCGACAGCGCGTGATCTAGCCGGAGGGGACCACCACGTAGTAGCGGTCATTGGTGATGCTTCGATCATCACCGGGATGGCTTGTGAAGCGATCAATCAGGCCGGCCATCTCGGCAAACGGCTGATCATCGTGCTCAGCGATAATGGGATGTCTATTTCACCGTCGATTGGTGCGCTCACCGGCTATCTCAACCGGCTACGTAGTGGCCAGACCTATCACCGCTTCAAGGACGATTTAGAGGACATTATGAGAGCGATCCCTGGGGTCGGGGATTTAGTTTTCCAAACGGCGAAAGATGTGAAGGACGCCCTCAAAGCAGCGGTTGTGCCTGGAGTATTTGTAGAAGAATTGGGTTTCCGCTATCTCGGGCCCATCCACGGTCACGATATTGGGGCATTACTCGATGCTTTTGAGGAGGCGAAGAACGAGACCCACCCGGTTATCATTCACGCCATGACAGTTAAAGGAAAAGGCTACGCGCCGGCAGAGAGTGATAAGGCTGCTTGGCACGGCACATCAGCCTTCGAAATCTCTACCGGCAAATTTATCAAAGAGCCGTCAAACGCGCCATCTTATACCTCAGTCTTTGCCAATGCGCTGATAGATATTATGCGCCGCGATGATAAGGTGGTGGCGATAACAGCGGCCATGGCCGATGGGACGGGACTCAGCAAGGTGATGGCGCAGTTCCCCGACCGAGCGTTAGATGTCGGCATCGCCGAGCAGCACGGTGTGACGTTCTGCGCAGGCTTGGCGACGCAAGGTTATAAGCCGGTGGCTGCGATCTACTCGACATTTCTGCAGCGTGGTTTTGACCAAATCTTTCACGACATCTGCTTAATGGATTTGCCGGTGACCTTCGCCATGGACCGGGGCGGAGTTGCTGGGGCTGATGGGCCGACTCATCACGGGTTGCTGGACGTGGGCTATCTCCGGATAATGCCCAACATGGTCGTCATGGCGCCGAAGGATGAGAACGAATTACGCCATATGCTGTTGACAGCAGTCGAATGCCCACACCCAGCATCGCTCAGGTACCCGCGTGGTAATGGGGTTGGGATTCCACTAGATGAGGATCTCCACACCCTTGAGATTGGGAAGGCCGAGTTGTTGGCCGATGGAGACGGAAACGTCGCGATCTTGGCATTGGGGACAACGGTCTACCCTGCTTTGCGAGCGGCAGAAAAGTTGGCTCAGGATGGTATTGCCGCGACGGTGGTGAACGCGCGATTCGTTAAGCCACTGGATGCTGAATTGATCTCCACCATTGCGCGCACGCATCGGCTGGTGGCAACCGTTGAAGAGGCATACCTGCACTGCGGTTTCGGGAGCGCCGTCCTAGAGATGTTGGAGGAGGGTAATGTTCTTTATACTGGCCCCCGCATCGTGCGGATTGGCTTACCCGACCAGCTTATTCCACATGGCAGTCAATCACTCCTCCATGCGAAATACGGGATTGATGCTGATGGGATCTATGGGCGCGTCAGAGAGGCGCTCGCCATACTTGATGGCAAGCACGTAGCAGTCCCGCACTAGGTAGCCCAAGCAAAGGGCATAGAGAGAAACATGAAGCGTCCTCTCTTGGTCTCTCTCCGGCCGCTGATCAAGAGAGCTTCTCCCAAGAAGATGTGCTCCTGCGGGCTGTGCCAAAGTCAAAGACGAAGAAAGAGCGTCTCGACAAACTCCTCGTCGCGTGCGGGCTGGCTGAAACTCGCGCTAAGGCGCAGGCCCTTATTCTTGCCGGAAAGGTCTTCCTTGGAAATCAGCGTCTCGATAAGCCAGGACACATGGTTCCTCTCGAAGCGCCCCTCAAAGTCAAAGAGCCACTACCTTACGTGAGCCGAGGAGGAGTGAAACTTGCGGCCGCGCTTGATCATTTTAAGGTCGAAGTGGGAGGCAGAACATGCCTTGATATTGGCGCCTCGACGGGAGGATTTACTGACTGTTTGTTACAAAGAGGTGCTGCGCGTGTGGTTGCCCTCGACGTCGGCTATGGGCAGTTGGACTGGAGGCTACGGCAGGATACCAGAGTTGAAGTGCGAGAGAACATCAATGCTCGCTATCTCGCCCCAGAAGATTTCAACGAATGGTTCGATCTCGTCGTAGCCGATGTCTCTTTCATCTCGCTGGCGAAGATTCTGCCGGCCATCCCCCCTTTGGTCCGTGACCGAACTTTTGTGATCGTTCTCATCAAACCACAGTTCGAGGTTGGCAGAGAGGAGGTAGGGAGAGGCGGGATCGTGCGAGATCCAGCGGCGCAGCGCCGGGTGGTGGGAGAAATCACTGCCTTCGCGGAAACCCTGGGGATGCGCTCGCAAGGTGTCATCGAATCTCCGATCTTAGGCGCAGATGGGAATCGTGAATTCCTGGCCTATTTTGAGATTCAAAAGACCGGATAAGCGCCATTTCATTTTTAATTCTGAGGTTCAGAAAAAGCTTGAGAATAAGGCCGACGCAGGTGTAAAACGTATCCGCCTCGTTCCCGCTTCTATGGCAGTAGGAGAGTACATCAGGCAAGAAAGGTATCATTCGTGGTAAGCAAGCAACAATTACTTGAGATGGTTGCGGCGCGGAGCGCCCGGATTGGCGTCATCGGCTTAGGCTATGTCGGTCTCCCCTTGGTGATCGAATTCGCCCGCGCTGGCTTCAAATCGACCGGCTTCGAAGTTGATCCGGGGAAAGCCGAAGAGATCAACCGTGGCCACTCCTACATCCCGGACGTGCCCTCATATCTGGTCGCCGGTCTGGTAGCTTCTGACACTTTACAGGCCACGACAGATTTCTCCGCCCTCAAGGACGCGGACGTGATCATTATTTGCGTCCCCACGCCGCTCCGGAAAACGAAGGAGCCTGATGTCTCTTATATCCTCGCCGCCGCAGAAAGGATCCAAGCTTGTTTGCGGCCAGGTCAACTCGTCATCCTTGAATCCACGACCTATCCAGGCACCACCGATGAAGTGCTGCGCCCGATGTTCGACTCGACGGGGCTGGAGGTGGATAAAGATTACTTTCTGGCTTTCTCGCCGGAACGCATTGACCCAGGCAACGAGCGCTTCAACACGCGCAATATCCCGAAGGTCGTGGGCGGCGTCAGCGAAGCGAGCACGGAGGTGGCTTCTGCTGTCTATGGGGCAATTGTGGAAAATGTCCACCGCGTTAGCTCAGCCCGCGTAGCCGAGACTTGCAAACTCTTGGAGAACACCTTCCGGTCTGTGAACATCGGTTTGGTCAACGAGCTCTCGCAGCTCTGCTACACGCTCGGCATCGATACCTGGGAAGTGATCGAAGCCGCTGCGACCAAGCCCTTCGGCTTCATGGCCTTCTACCCGGGGCCGGGCATTGGGGGTCACTGCTTGGTCGGTGAAGAGACGGTCATTGTTCGTTCGGCTGATGATGCCAGTGAGCGTATCGAATCGCTGGCCGCAATCTTTTCCGAACAGTACGCTGATGCGCATGCCCGCAAGTTCACCGTTGATGGTGCGGAGGTGATCTATCAACCACGACTCGAAGCGCTATCTCTGAATACTGAGACGCAGTTGCCGCAGTGGAAACCAGTACGCTACTTATTCCGCCGCCTATCCGAGGGGCATCTGGTCACAATCACTACCAGCGACAATCGGCGCCTGACAGTTACAGATCAGCACCCGATGCTAGTCAGTGATGATAATGGCCGGTTGCGTCAGGTGTTTGCCAAAGACTTAGCTGTCGGCAACCGACTCCCAATTCACTGCCTGCCCGCGCCTATCATGGGCGGGCTGGAGGGCGCCATTGCGAGCTTGACGCTAGACTTGCTCCCGCTCTTGCCGCCAGTGCTGAGAGCCAAGGCGCGAGTGCGGATTGTCGGCGGTTCCTGGCGCGAGCATCGTGCGGCCCTCAAAAAGAGATTACGCGTCGAGTTGGTTCAGGAATTTATCCGCCAGGACTACATTCCGCTAAACGATTTCCTGGCTCTGGAACAAGCTGGAGATCTTAACCTTCCACACCAATCATTGCGTCTGCGCACTGGCCGCGGACCGAGCGCCACTTCGTTTCCTGCGGTCGTGAGCATCACGCCTCAATTTGCGCGACTAATTGGCTACTACTTGGCTGAAGGATGCATCACGCGTGAGCATGACCGAGATCGTGTACGTTTCAGCTTCAATCGTGCGGAGACAGAATTCATTGCCGATGTGCGCTCGATCTTGGAGACTGAACTTGGAATAAAGACTTCGCTCATTCATTCGCGGATTGATCAGGTCACGCATATTCGGGTCGCATCATCGTTGTTTGGGTGGCTACTCAATGAGGTGCTCGGTTGTGGACGACGCTCTCTTGAGATGCGAATTCCCGATCTGATCGTGAATGCCTCGCCAGCCCATCAACGTGAGTTATTGAAGGGACTATTGCGTGGGGATGGTGATGTTTATGTGAGTGTGGGAGAGCATAATTACCAAAAGAACGGACGAAGTTACACGTGCCATAACGCCACGGCAGAGGTGGGATTTTTCAGCAGCAGCCCGCAACTCTTTCAGCAGACCATTTACCTGCTCCAAACCTTCGGCTTCACCCCTACTTTCAAGCGGACCAAACCGCATTTGCAGATGAAAGGATACGAGCAATTAATTCGAATGCGGGATTGGCTTGGTCCGAAGGGCGCACGCCTGGAGCGTTACTTTACCGAAAGCCGTCGCACCACAGCGAGTAAAACATTCAAACATGCCGGGCTGCTGACTACAGTGCCAGTCAAATCAGTTGAGATCAAATCTACTGAGCAGCCGATCTATGTCTATTCAGTCGAGGTTGACGACACCCACACGTTTACGACCTCATATGGGATTTACGTCCACAATTGCATCCCACTCGACCCGCACTATCTTTCATGGAAGGCCCGGATGCACGGGTTTGAAGCCCGCTTCATCTCGCTCGCCGAGGAGGTCAACTCGCGGATGCCGGAGCATGTCGTCGAGCTAGTGACCGCAGGGCTCAACCGCCAGCGCAAATCAGTCAACGGCTCCCGGATTCTGATCCTGGGTGTGGCCTACAAGCGTGACATCGATGACGTGCGCGAGAGCCCGGCCCTGGCCATCATTGACAAGTTGAAGAAGATGGGCGGAGAGGTGAGCTACCACGACCCATATATCTCTGAGATCAAGCTCGATGGCGAGACGGGGGAGCGGCTCAGTAGTATCAAGCTGGGCCCAGAGGTCATTGCAGAATCAGATTGCGTGGTAATCGTGACTGACCATCACAAGATAGATTATAGCTGGGTGGCCGAAGGTGCCGCGCTGTTGATCGATACCCGCAACGCCACCCGCGGCCTGCGTGATGAAAAATTTGCGGAGAAGATCATCCGGCTTTAAGGATGGCCGGGAATTCTCAAAGGCTCAGGATTGACTCCAAAGTATTTTTATCACCCGCCGTTCGGCGGAAACCGCAATCCCCACAACATGGTGATTAAGGATAGAGTGCAGCGCCAGTTCGGCCAAGCTGCCCACCTCTGAATCTAGCCATTCCTTCAATCTTTCGACGCGCTGATAGACTTTCCGCCCGGGGCTCCCGGCAAAGAATCAGTTCCGAAAATCTTCCTTTCCAGCAATGAAAAATGGTATCAATACACGAGCGTTGACGCACCTTCAGGATTCGCTGGTCAAGATTTCGAAAGGGGCACAATTGGCCATCCCACTTATCAAGGCTACCGAAGCGCGGTGGTATCACCAGGTGACGCGCGTGCAGTGGAACACCCTCTTCGCGGCACAGGCCGGGTGGTTGCTAGACGCGATGGACGTCATGCTTTACGCCTTCGCTCTCACGACACTCAGGTCAGAGTTCAATTTCTCGAACGAGGAGGCTGGATGGGTGGCGTCCGCAACGCTGTTTACGGCAGCGGCAGGGGGAATCGGCTTTGGGGTGTTGGCTGATCAAATCGGGCGCAAACGCGCACTCTCAACTACTCTACTCATCTATTCTCTGGCGAGCGCCGGCACGGCGACGGTTGGATTACTCAAGTGGCCAATTTCAGGTCTCGCCATCACCCCGCTAGTACAATTGATCTTCTGGCGTGGGTTGCTCGGCTTCGGGATGGGAGGTGAATGGGCGTGCGGCGCAGCACTGGTGGCTGAGACTTGGCCGGCACAGTTGCGTGGTCGTGCGATCGCCCTCATGCAGTCAGGGTGGGCACTCGGCTATATTCTGGCGGCGCTTCTCTCGGCCGCGATCTTGCCGTGGCTCGGCTGGCGGGTTCTCTTTCTGGTGGGCGTTCTGCCGGCGCTGCTCATCATCTGGGTGCGGAGGCACGTCCCGGAAACGCTGGAAATCTTGCCCGGGGCAGAGCGTGCTTCTCCGCTTGAAGTCTTCGGCCCTCAGTTTCGGCGCTTCACTTTAGGCGCCGGGGGCGTAGCAGTCTGCGTGCTCATCGCCTATTGGGGAGTCTTCACTTGGCTCCCCGGCTTTCTCGCTTCGCCCGTAGCTAAAGGAGGGGCAGGGCTGAGCATCGTCAAAAGCTCGTGGTGGATTATCCCCGTGCAGGTCGGGGCCTTCTTCGGCTATCTCAGCTTCGGGTTGATCTCTGATCGTCTCGGCCGCAAGCCGGCATTTATTCTCTATCTACTTGTGACCGCGGTTGTGACACCGGTTTATGGATACGCCGCGACGAATGCGGTCTTGCTAATGTGCCTGGGGCCGGTCCTCGGATTCTTCGGCTCAGGATACTTCGCCCTCTTCGGCGCAATGGTGTCGGAACTTTTTCCGAAGCGGATTCGTGCGACGGCGCTCGGGGTGATCTACAATATCGGGCGTGCCGCGAGTGCCGCCTCTCCCTCACTGGTCGGCGCGCTCGCAGATCGTTACGGCGTCGGCAGCGCGCTCGGCGTGACCTCTCTCTTTCTACTTGCCGGGGCGGCGCTGATGCTGACACTGCCCGAAACACGCGGCAAGGAGCTTGACTGAGCCGTGCTCTTTAGCTTCGGCCTCTGACCGGTGTATATTGGTCCGACCGCGAGATCACTCATTCTTTTGGAGGTAGGTATGCGAATCAAAGTTCAGGGCTATCGGATGGGCGCTGTCTGCATCGCGCTCGCCTTCGTCTTATTGAGCACGGTTGGCATGCGGCCGGCTGGCGCGATTGGTTCAGTTCCGGGAGGCGGTGAAGAACAGATTGTTTCGGGCCTTTGGCATGTTGCGCCGCCCGCTCCGACGATCTCGGAGGCCGAGCGCTTGGCTGAACTCGCGGCGCGTCGCAATGAGGTGATGAGGCGCATTGGCGAGAAAGGCCTGCTGATGCTGTTCGCCGCCGAGCCGCGGGTTTATACGAATGATGTGGATTACCCGTATCGGCAGGAGAACAATCTCTACTATCTCACCGGGATCAAGCAGGCGGGCGCGACACTCGTCTTAATTCCGAGCGCCAAGAAAACGCGCGAAATCCTCTTGCTGCCCCGGCCCGATCCGGCACGCGAGACCTGGACGGGGCACATGCTCACGGCCGAAGAAGCGCGTGCCCGCAGCGGCATTCAGGAGGTGTGGGATGATTCGCTACTAAATAGCTTGCTGGCTGTTTTAGCCCCCCGCGCAGCCCCGGCCTTTTCTCAGCGTCGCGGACTCCAGAAGGATAATGCCAAGCGTCTCGAAGAATGGCGGGAAGATTTCCGGCCGCTGGCCGACACGATAGCCAAGAACGATGGCGATCTGTACCTCCTCCTGCCGCCCGAACGGGAGTCGCGCGAGTACCGGCAGGAGCAGGCTTTCGCCGCTCAAATCGCTGCGGTCGGCCCCGGGTTGGCGGTCAAGAATGCCGTGCCGGTCCTCGCCGAGCTGCGGCTGCGCAAATCGCCATGGGAATTGCGCCTGCTCCAGCAGGCGGTTGACATTTCGGGTGAGGCCTTTCACCGCGCTTACGCATTGGCCGCGCCGGGTGTCCACGAGTATGAGGTCCAGGCGGAGTTCGAGTACACTTTCCGCCGGCGCAACGCTGATAGTTGGGGCTATCCCTGCATCGTCGGGGCGGGCGCCAACGCAACGACGCTTCACTACATCACCAATCAGGATCCACTTCCCAACAATGGCTTGTTGCTGATGGACTGTGCGGCGGAGTTCGATCACTACAGCGCCGACATCACCCGCACGATCCCGATCGGCGGCAAGTTTACGAAGGAGCAGGCGGAAATCTACCGCATCGTCTATGAAGCGCAAATGGAATCGATCAAAGGCGTGCGGCCGGACAATCGGGTGGGCAGGCGCACCGACGGGAAAATCGATCCGAAGACGGTTCACGGGCGCGCCCTCGAGGTCATCAAAGACGGCTTGCTGCGCCTCGGCCTGATCACCTCGAAAGAGGGCGAGGAGTATCGCATCTGGTTTATGCATGGGACGAGTCACTGGCTGGGGATGAATGTGCATGACGTGGGTGACTACGCGACGCCGCTCGCGCCTGGGATGGTGCTCACGGTCGAGCCCGGAATCTACATTCGCCCTGATGCCCTCGACGTGCTGCCGAAGACGCCTGAGAACGAGAAATTCATCGCGGCCGTCCGCCCGGCCTTCGAGAAATACAAAGGCATCGGCGTGCGCATCGAAGATGACGTGCTGGTCACAGACGGCGAGCCGAAGGTGCTCTCGGCGGCAATCCCTTCGAAACTCGAAGAGGTTGAGGCAACCATAGCCAGGCTCAAACAGGAGCTGCAAAAATCAGGACTGCCGTCAGCGATGACCGGGCAACGGACGACAAGATAGAGTTTAGGGTACCCAAGATGAAGGGCCCTGATTATTTTCCTCGGAGGTGGGTGACAGGTGGCGAAAAGATTGATTGATGTCAGCCATGAGATCGAAGCCGGGCTGGTGACCTATCCTGGCTTGCCTGCGCCAGCGGTCTCGGATTTTCTGAGCCGTGAGGCCTCGCGGTCGCATTACGCCGAAGGGACGACCTTCCAGATCGGGCGGATCGAAATGGTCGCGAATACGGGCACCTATCTCGACTCGCCCTTTCACCGCTTCGCCGAAGGGAGTGACCTGGCTGCCCTGCCGCTGGAACGACTCGCGGATTTGGAAGGGATAGTGATCAAGGCTATCGAGCGTAAGAGCTGTGCGCTTGATGCTGATTATTTCGAGGGGCGCGACCTGCGCGGCAAAGCGGTGCTGATCCGCACAGGTTGGGACCGGCACTGGCAGACGCCTCAGTACGGTGAAGGCCACCCTTTCCTGACCCGTCGCAGCGCGGAACTGCTGGCCGCCGCCGCGCCGGCGCTCGTCGGCATTGATTCGCTCAACATCGACGACACACAAGATGGCACCCGGCCGGCGCACACATTACTTTTGGGCGCTGGCATTCCCGTGGTCGAGCACCTGTGCAATCTGCAGGCGTTGCCAGTCGCGGGCTTTCGCCTCCACTGTGCGCCCGTAAAATTTCGCGGCGTCGGCACCTTTCCTGTGAGGGCCTACGCCGTTATCGATTGAATATGGGTCTATGAAGCTCTACCTGCCAGAAACACGCTATGCTGTCGCCGGCTTGCCACTCAGCCACTTCGGTGAGGTGCTAGAGCTGCTGCGCGGTGTAGAAGGCTTCGTGTCTCTCACCCGCGATAAGGACGAAGTCACGCTCGTCGTCGCGGAAGAGATCTGGCAACAGCTCGCCCCTCGCTTCACCGATGCGCGCGTCCAGGGCGGGCGGCGGATGATCGCCTTCGACGAGGAACTGGATTTTGCGCTCGTCGGTTTCATCGCCGAGATCAGCCGGGCGCTGGCGGAGGCGGACATCAGTATCTTGAACCTTTCCACCTACCGCACGGACGCCATCCTCATTCATGAATCGCGCTTCGAGGCGGCGGTTGAAGCGGTGAAACGGGCTTTGCTGATGCTGCGCTACACACATCTTTCGCGTGAATAGGTGGCGGCTAAAAACATTATTGGGTCAGGCAGTGGCTTCGTCAGCTTGCCCCTGGCCCCGCATATTTTCCAGAGGTGATACTTAATGTCTAAGAAGCCGGAATGGGAAGGTCCGCAGACCAAGGCGGTCCACGCCTCCAAAGAATTCAACACCACCTCGGCCATTAGTCCGCCGATCTGGCAGACGACGACCTTCGGCGCAGAATCCGCCGAGCACTTCGCCGAGATTGCCGTGGCGACCACGCCCACCGAGTTTTATACGCGGTATGGCAATCCGACGCATAAGCAGGTCGAGGCGACGGTGGCGGCGCTCGAAGGCGGCGAGGCGGCGCTGGTCATGGGTTCCGGGATGGGCGCGATCTTTGCCGCGGTCATGAGCCTGCTCTCAAGCGGCGATCACGTGGTGGCACAGCGCAACCACTACGCCGGGACGACCACCCTCTTCCGCGACATGCTCCCGCGTTGGGGCATCGAGTGTAGCCTCGTGGATCAAATCAGCATCGCGGAATTTGCCGATCACGTCCGCCCGAATACGAAGCTCATCTATACCGAGACGCCGACCAACCCGCTCATGCAGATTACCGACTTGCGGGCGATCGCGGATCTAGCCAGAGGACGCGGGATCGCCACGATTGTCGATAATACTTTCGCGACGCCGATCAACCAGCGACCGCTTGAATTCGGTATCGAGGCGGTCGTCCACAGCGCGACGAAATACATCGGCGGGCACCATGACGTCACCGCCGGGGTGCTCGTCGCCTCGTCACCGTTTATCGAGCGGGCCTGGAAGTTCGCCATCGTCGCGGGCGCCACACTCAGCCCGTTCGACGGATGGCTGTTACTGCGGGGCTTGCGGACTTTGGGCGTGAGAGTCGAGCGCCATAATCAAAATGCCTTCGCCCTGGCCCGCTTCCTCGAGGCGCATCCCAAGATCGAGCGCGTCTATTACCCCGGCCTTGAATCGCACCCGCAACACCAGCTTGCCCGCGAGCAGATGAACGGTTTTACCGGGATGCTGAGCGTGGAACTACGGGGCGGTTATGCGGCGGCGGAGACCCTCATCTCCTCGCTCAGACTCGCGGCGCGGGCGGCGAGCCTTGGAGGGTTTGAAACGCTGGTCGTCCATCCGGCAGCGATGTGGGGCCTGCAACTCTCACCCGAGCAGCGCCGGGTCACAGGCATTAGCGAAAGCCTGGTGCGCATCTCGGTTGGGCTTGAGGATGAAAACGACCTGCTCAGAGACTTCGACCAGGCGCTCGGTAAAGTTTAGAGTTCGGAGTTCAGTAGTTGGGTCGGCGCCAAACTTCGAACTAATTGAGGTCTCCATTCGATGGCGCCAAAAAAAAGGGAGAGGCTTTCGGACCTCTCCTCTCAAGGCTAGCTTTGCTGGGATGAAAACTCGGAAGACTGCGGTGCGAAGCCGGGTTACTCTGCCCTGATTCGCACGCGGCATTGAAATGAGCAAGACTGGTGCCAAGGGTGGGCCGCAGTGAGGTGATCGTAGTTATCTGCTTCAAGTCTTCTGAGTTAGCCGGCCAGGGCAGGTTTTAATCTCGCGGCAGCACCCGCTACTTATCCAAATTTTCGTATACGAGCTTCAGTTTTTCGGAGATCGTAGGTTCAAGTGTGATCAGTTCTTGCGGGGGCCAATTTTCTTCTGTACTCCTCTCTCTCAAGTGAATTAGAATAGGCCCGGTTCGGCACGCATACCGAGTCCCGCCACTGCGTGCTGTCATGAGCCCGACAGCGTTGTGACCACCACTTTCTGACTCGTTCCCTGGAGGGGCAAGCTAGCCAGAGCCGATTGCCTCTGAGGGAGCGCCACCAGAACGAACAGCATTTCTCTATGAGTATCGCCAAAACATCCCCAGGCAGAGCGCAGCAACAGGGTCCATTGTTGGAGGAGGCCGTCACACGCGTCCTCTTGATCGAACCTGACTTAGGCCAGGCCGGGAGTTTGAGCAGCGCCTTGCTCGCCTCCGGTTATGACGTGACAGTTGCCGAAACCGCGGAGATGGGAGTTGAGATCGCTCGCAATTACCGGCCTGATGCGATCCTGTTCAGCCAGCACGGGCCACAGGTCGGGGAGGGAATCGAGTTATGCGCCCGGCTCAAAACAGCGCCTGGGCTGGCTGCGGTCCCTTTGCTCGTCTTTGATCGGGACGGCGCCAAGAACTATGATGAGCGCGCCATCGAGGTTGGGATTGAGGAATTCATTCCCACACAAGAAGGCGCCGACGGCGCACTCATCCGGCTGAAGCACACCCTGCATAAGCGGCGGCTGGAGGAACAGCTCAAGGCCGAATTGGATGCCGCCGAGCGCGAGCGCGAGTTGCTGCGGGAAACAAAAGAGAGCCTGGTCGAGAGCTATGAGCAGGCGCAGACGCGGCTGGCTGAACTCGAAGAGGCGAATGAAAAACTCCGCGAGCTGGATAAGCTCAAAGCGGGTTTCATCAGCATGGTCGTCCACGACATCCGCTCCCCGCTGACGGTCATCCTGGGGACGCTCGACCTGCTACGCGAAGATGTGGCCGAAGGACGCCCGCTCGACTCTCAACACTACCAACGGCTGTTTGATGAATCGCTGCGCAACTGTCAGGAGATCGCCCGGCTGATCGATGACATGCTCGCGCTCGCCCAGATGCGTGAGCGACGCCTCCCGCTCGTCTTCGAGCCGGTGACGATGACAGCGCTAGTCGAAGAAGGGATGGGTGTGGCGGCGGGCGCCGCGCGTCAGGCGGGTGTGGCGCTCAGCCACGAAATTCAACCAGGCCTGCCGATCGTCTATGTTGACCGCAAGCAAATGCACCGCGCTCTGATGAACCTCGTCAACAACGCCATCAAGTTCACACCGCCCGGCGGGCGGGTGAAGGTCCTGGCCCGCCTCCTCGAAGAGAAACGCCGCGACGCGCCTTACGACTACATTCTGCTCAGCGTCCAAGATACCGGTGAGGGGCTCGCGCCGGACGAGTCGCCTTACGTCTTTGATGCTTATTGGCAGTCCGCCAATGGCAAACGCAGGCCGGGGACTGGACTAGGACTCGCGATCGTCAAACGCATCGCCGTCGCGCACGGGGGCAACGCCTCCGTGCGCAGCCAACTCGGCAAGGGCAGCACCTTCAGCATCATGATCCCCATCCGAGAAGCCCCGCCATCCCAACCTGTTGAGTTAACCGAGTAGCTCGATTGCGGATTGTGGAATTCGGATTGCAGATTGAGACAGGCATCTGATGCTCAAAATCCGCCATCCGAATCCCACAATCCGCAATCAGTCGAGCCAGTCTTGAGGTTGAAAATATTTCCACGCTTCGGCCTCCGCTGTGCCGGGTAGAGGTTGGTAGTCATACGCCCAACGTGCAAGTGGCGGGAGCGACATGAGGATAGACTCAGTCCGGCCGCGCGTCTCAAGACCGAAAATCGTTCCGCGATCATAGACCAAGTTGAATTCCGCATAGCGCCCGCGGCGGATGAGTTGAAATTCACGCTCCCGCTCACCATACGGCTGATTTCGCCGCCGCTCGACGATGGGCAAGTAGGCCGGCAAAAAAGCCTCCCCCACTTCGCGCACGAAAGAGAAGACCTGCTCCAAGTCATCTTTCAAATAATCAAAGAAGATGCCGCCCACGCCGCGCGTTTCGCCTCGGTGCCGGATCAGAAAATATTCGTCGCACCATTTCTTGAATTGTGTATAATAGCTGGCGTCGTGATGGTCGCAGGCTGCTTTGAGCGTGCGATGGAAGTGGACCACATCTTCACGATACGGGTAGTAGGGCGTCAAGTCGGAGCCTCCACCGAACCACCTTGAGTCGCCCTTCTCCAGGAAACGAAAATTCGCGTGAACGGTCGGAACGTAAGGATTATGCGGGTGCAGAACGAGCGACACGCCGGTGGCGAAGAACTCGCGCTCCCCGCCCTGACCGATCTTGGCCGCCAGCGCTTCAGTCAGCTCGCCGTGCACGGCCGAGAAGTTAACCCCGGCCTTCTCGAACAGCGCGCCGCCCTCGATCACCCGAGTGCGTCCGCCCCCGCCGCCCTCGCGCTCCCATAGGTCCTCGCGGAAGCGAGCCTGACTGTCTGCCTCTTCGAGTGCCCGGCAGATGTTATCCTGGAGGCAAGAGAAAAACTCTTGCGCCCTAGCTCCAAGGTCCGTGTTTTGACTCACCGGCTGTGCCCCCTCGTTATTGTCGCGGAGTCTACTGACCCCCACACTTTAATTTTTTGCTGCCTTGATCGAGCATCCTTTTGAATTAAAGGAGCGGCCATCAAGCAGCCCCCCGATTTAAAGCTCTCTGAAGTGGTCGCCCCATTTCAACACAAGAATGTGAGCGGGACCAAATAATCTCGCCACGTTCTGGCAACAAAGTAGCGATCGCCCTCGTAATCTATTTTGTGCTAATGAACGAAGGAAGTGTAGCAATGGCATTAGTGGGAATGATCATCTGCTCCCTGTTTTTGGTCGCCGTCTGGCGCACCAAGGTGGGTGACGACATCACCAAGTAGAGCCTCAGCCATCGGCCCTCATCTGACACCGCTCTTCGTGCTGGTTGCCTCGCCGTGTCCCCATCGGCTAACATAATTTCGAGATGGACGGCCAGCGCGAGAACTTAGGCGAGCCCTCAATTCGTGTCACCATGCTGCCGCGAGATACCAATGCGGTCGGCACCATCTTCGGCGGTGTGATTCTCAGCTATCTGGATTTGGCCGGCGCCATTGAGGCGCGTAAACACGCCAATCAGGTCTTTGTGACTGTCGCGATGCATGGTGTTGAGTTCATCGCGCCGGTCTTCGTCGGAGACCTCGTCAGTTTCTACACCCACACTCTCAAAGTTGGCCGGACCTCAGTCACTGTGGATGTTGTGGTCGAGGCCATCCGCCGCGAAGGCAGCGGTGAGCGAGTGCGTGTGATGGAGGCCGAAGTCGTCTATGTCACCGTAGACGAAAACCGCCGCCCGATCCCGATCAAAGATTAATTGTCAGTCGTCCGTGGTCAGTGGCAACGGACGACTGACCACTGACTACTGACAATGCGCGTCTGCTACTCGGATCGCTACCTCATCAAACTCAGCCCGACTCATACCTTCCCGATTGGCAAATATCGTTTAGTTCGCAATCGCCTGTTGGGTGAAGGGACGCTGACGCACTGGCACCTCCTCGAGCCGCCGCTTGCCGCGGAGGAAGATATTCTGTTGGTCCACACGCCTGATTATTGGCACCGTTGTGCGACCGGGAAGCTTACTGCCGCCGAGGTGCGGCGCCTCGGATTCCCATGGTCAGAGACGCTGGTTCGCCGGTCGCGGACCGCCGTCCAAGGGACGCTCATCACGGCGCACAATGCCCTGCGTGATGGCGTGGCTTCTAATTTGGCCGGGGGAACGCATCACGCCTACCCGGATCACGGCGAGGGGTATTGTGTGCTCAATGACATCGCTATCGCGACGCGGGTGCTACAGCGCGACGGACTCCTGCGACGTGTGGCGATCATTGACTGTGATGTGCACCAGGGGAACGGGACGGCTGCAATCTTCGGCGGTGATTCTGACGTGTTCACCTTCTCGATCCACGGCGCGAGCAACTACCCGCTTCGCAAGGAGGCGAGCCGGGTCGATGTGGCATTGAAAGATGGGACGGGAGACGCGGAGTATCTGGCCCGGCTCGAAGAGCACGTGCCGCGAATCCTTAGTTGCTTCCGACCAGAGTTGGTCTTCTATCAGGCTGGGGTTGATCCGTACGAGCGCGACCGGTTAGGGAGATTACGACTCACACTCGAAGGGCTCAAGCGGCGGGATGAATTCGTGATCGGCACCTGCCGCGCCGCTGGCGTGCCGGTAGCTACTGCGATGGGCGGCGGCTACGCGAAGGATCTTTCTGATACGGTCGAGGCGCACTGCAACACGGTGCGTGTCGCGCTGAGCTTGGCTTAACCTGCCCCCTCCAGGGTGGCCTTACTTTGCAGAAGGGGGGGGCCGCTAGCTCAGGCGCGATTGCAGGCGGCGGAACGCCTTGAGGGCTTCGATGTAGTTGTGATTCACGTCATAAGCCGCCTTGTAGCAGTTCATCGCGCGGATCAGATCACCGTGTTGCTCATAGATGCGCCCGAGGTTGAAGTGGGGATAGAAGTAGCACTCGTAGCGCTTGGCCTTGAGCGCGAGTTTGAGCCACGGGATCGCACCGTAGAGGTCGCCCTTTTGGATCAGGTAGGCGCCAATATCGTTGTAGGGGTTGCCAAATTCCGGATCGATTTTGATCGCCTCGTGGCATTCGGCGATGGCTTCATCAAGCTGCCCTTGAAAGCTCTTCGCCCACCCGCGGAAGGTGTAAGCCTCGGCCGTCGGCCAAATCTCAATCGACCTGGTGTACAGCTCGATGGCTTCGTCCAGATCACCTTGCATCTGCGCCGCATATGCACGCTGCCACCAGTGCGTCGCCTCTTCCTTCAGTGTTTCCTCAAAGTCGGCATCGGCGGACATATGTTGTCGCTCCTGAACACCAGATTGGCTTTCATAATCGAGCCCAGGCGGTTAGAGATGGCCCGGCGATTTTCAGGCGATTGTCTACTTCCCAGTCTCAGCTATTGTCGGGAATCAACGACCACCGGTCAATAGACTCGGAGGCTTCTTCCAGCTCAAAGGTTATTGAAGGATTCTCTGGGCCGGTGATCATTGAATGACGGGAAGACCGGTCTCTCCCAAGACTTCGCCGATATTTTTCGGCGTGACAAGAGGGCAGTGTTGGGGCAGCATGAAGACCCGAGGGGCTAATGCATGGAAGAGCGATCAACCGAGGTGCTCATCAAAAGAGACGGACTTATCGATAGCTTCCGCGTTGATCATCTCAACGTTTACCTCTATGCTTCACACTTGCAGGTAGGAGTAGCCGCGGCCGAGACTGTCGCTAGCGAAATCCGCCGTTTGATCAGCATGCGCGGGCGGGCGGGCGGCATTTTTGCTTCGGCGCCATCGCAAAATGAATTCTTAGCGGCGCTGGCCGAAGCGCCCGGGATTAGGTGGACACGCGTCATCGGCTTTCACCTCGGCGAATATTTGGGAATGGACGAGCATGCGCCGCAGTCGAGCCGCCGTTTCTTAATCGACCGCCTAGTGAGCCAGGTGCCGATGGCAGAGTTTCATAGCTTGCGTGGCGAAGCGGCCAACCCGCAGGCGGCTTGCGCGAATTACGCCGCGCTCCTGGCAGCGATACGGCCGGACTTCGCCGTGCTGGGGATAGGCGAGGGTGGGCACCTCGCCTTCATCGGTCCGCCCTGCTGCGACTTCGATGACCCGTCTCCGGTGAAGGTCGTCGAACTGGATGAGGTTTGGCGCCAGCAGTCAGTCCGAGATGGAGCCTTCGCCACGCTGGATGAGGTGCCCCGCCGGGCGCTTTCGCCCACTGTTCCAACGATCATGGCTTGCCCGCGGCTGTTTGCAATTGTGACCGGACCTACTAGGCAACGGGCAGTCCGCGAAACGCTCAAAGGGCCGGTCACCACTACCTGTCCTGCATCAGTGCTGCGCCACCATCCGGATGCGCACCTGTTTCTTGATCGCGAGTCGGCGGGACTCGTCACGAACTGAAGGTCGTAGGCGCTTATGAAGCCACTTAAGATCGGGATCAGCGGCGTCCGAGGAATTGTCGGCGAGACCTTTACGCCGGAGTTGGTCGTCGGCTTCGCACAAGCCTTCGGCACTTACCTTGATTCCGGGCGCATTCTCGTCTGCCGCGATACGCGGCCTTCAGGGCCGATGGTGCGCTCGGCCGTGTTAGCGGGATTGATCGCCGCCGGGTGTGAGGTCATCGATCTGGGAATCTGCCCGACCCCCAGCATGCAGCTCGCAGTCAAGTGGCTGGGCGCACAAGGCGGAGTTTCCATCACTGGGGGGCATAATCCGGCGCCGTGGAACGCCCTCAAGTTCGCCCGGAGCGACGGCCTTTATCTGAACACTGTCCAAGCCGAGGAACTGCTCGACATCTACCATCAAGGCGAGTTCGCGAAAGCCGATTGGGAGCGAATCCAAACAAAGATTGAGAGCGAAGACGCAATCAGCCACCACCTGGAGGTGTTGAAGGGCGCCTTTGATACCGCCGCCATCCGGTCACGGCACTTCACCGTCGCCGTCGATTGTTGCAACGGCGCCTGCTCGCTGCTCAGCCCGCGCTGGTTGGCCGAGCTTGGTTGCGTCGTCTTGGCCATCAACGACGACCCCTCTGCGCCGTTCCCACACAGTCCGGAACCGAAGCCAGAGACGATGGCGCAGCTCCGCGCGGTGGTCAAGGCCGGACACGCTGACATTGGTTTTGCCCACGATGCTGACGGGGAACGGCTGGGGATCGTAGGTGAAACGGGCGAGCCGTACTCAGAGGAGCTGACGCTGGCACTCGCTGCCGAGATGAGACTGAGCGAGAACAGCGGCACCGTGGTGACTAACATCTCCACCAGTCGCGCCATTGACCGCATTGCTGCTGGTCACGGGGCGAGCGTCGTCCGCACCCCCGTCGGGCAGGCTTACATCTCAGAAGCGATGGTCGAGCATCAGGCGGTCATCGGCGGCGAAGGGAACGGCGGAGTGGCCGTCCCAGAGATTCAGCCGACCCATGACAGCGCGGCGACCCTGGGTCTCATCCTTGAATCTTTGGCCAAGTCCGGCCGGCAGGTGTCGGACCTCATCCGGCGCCTCCCCCAATACACGATGCTCAAGCACTATGTGCCGGTCGAGCCAAATCTGATCCACTCCTTGCTGCAAGGTTTGCGTGATGAGGTTGAGCGCGAAGGCGCGGCCGAGTACGATCTGAGTGATGGGATCAAAATTTCATGGCCGGACGGCTGGGTCCACGTGCGTGCCTCAAATACTGAATCCATGATCCGGATCATCGCCGAGGCGGAAAACGCCTCGCGCACCCGTGACCTCCTGGACTGGGCGCGTGACCGACTAAAAAAGTAATGAGTGATGGGTGATGAGTGATGAGTGAAAAACTCTTCTACTCATCACTCATCACCCATCACTAAATTCATGCGAGCGATACCAACTCTCAAAATCAGCATCTCCGGCGTCCGCGGCGTGATCGGCGATTCGCTGACGCCGACGTTGCTCACGCGGTTTGCCCAGGCCTTCGGGACCTATGTCGGTTCCGGGACCATCGTGATCGGCCGCGACACGCGAACCTCGGGCGAGATGGTCCGGCAGGCCGTCGTGGCCGGGCTGCTCTCAAGCGGGTGTCGCGTCATCGACCTCGATGTTTGCCCGGTCCCGACTGTGCAACTGATGGTGCGCCACCGCCGGGCTCAAGGTGGCATCGCGATTACCGCGAGCCACAACCCCGCGGAATGGAATGCGCTCAAATTCGTCGGCTCCGACGGGCTTTTCTTAGGCGCCGGGCAGGCGCGGGAGTTGCTCGACATTTACCATCAGGGCGAGTACACAAAAGTCGCCGGGGCGGAGATGAGGACCTTCGAGCCGCTGACGGGGGCACTCGATGTTCACATCACTACCATCCTCGGTACCCTTGGGCCGCTCCCCCCTGGCAAACGGAAACTGCGTGTGGCGCTCGATGCCTGCAATGGCGCCGGCTCGGTGGTCGCTCCGCGATTGCTCACGGCGCTGGGTGCCGAGGTCATCCCGATCAACACCACGCCGAATGGCATCTTTCCACGCCCGGCTGAGCCGGTGGCCGAGAATCTCAGTGACTTATGCCAGACAGTGAAGAGACAGGGAGCCGACCTGGGCTTCGCACAGGATATGGATGCCGACCGGTTGGCTGTAGTCTCTGACCAGGGCGAGCCAATCGGCGAAGATTACACTTTGGTGCTGGCCACGCAGTACGTGCTCGGCAAAGAACGGGGGCCGGTGGTTGCGAACCTCTCAACCACCCATGCGCTTGAGGGGGTGGCGCAAGCCTTCGGCTGCCCGCTCTTCCGCTCTAAGATCGGCGAGGCCAATGTGACCGAACGGATGCAGCGAGAGGGCGCGGTGATCGGAGGCGAGGGCAACGGCGGCGTCATTTATCCGCGAATCAATTTCGCCCGCGACAGTTTGGTGGGCATGGCGCTGATCTTGCACTTGCTCGCTGAATCAGGCCGCTCGATTTCGGAGATGCTGGCCGAACTTCCGCGCTACTACATGGTGAAGGAGAAACTAGAGTGTCCCTCGCACAAGATCGGCGAAGTGCTCAAGCTGATTCGACGTGAATACGCCGAACATCAGATCGATCTCCGCGACGGGGTGAAGGTCGCCCTGGCCGACGGCTGGTTTCACGTGAGGGGGTCGAACACTGAACCGATCATTCGCGTAGTGGCAGAGGCCGAGACGGCAGAGAGGGCGAAACAGATCAGTGCGACCGTCTTCGAGCAAGTGCGGGCAATCCTCAGCCAGTGATCACTTGCGCTCATCGGGCTTACCCTTTTAATGACCCAAGCACTGCCTTCGTACGAATTGTCGGCAAGTCTCGTCAGTTAATCATACACCTGCCCTGATAAATCCTGGATAATTCTGTGGTATATTGCTTGCAGCCCCTTAAATCGTTCAGCATCGTCTTGGTGAAGTGATACCAAGGGTAAGGGGAAAGATCAGCAATGGCACTATTAGCTCAGTATTCGGGTACTCATCAGCCATTAAATTGTCGCGTGTGCGGTTTTGAAGAAACGAAGTTGCGCCAGCGCAGCCTAGCCCACGTTGCTGGGTCGAAGGGGATGTTCACACAAACGCGCATCGAGGTGGGCTGTGAAAATTGCGGCCAAGTCTCAGTCTATTGGTTGGGTGGGGATGACGTGAAGGTCGAAAAGGCGGAAAACTTTGAGAGTCAAGAGGCGTCGGATAAACACCAAAGTAAATTGGCCGCTTGGATCCCAGGCCTGGACCCTTTGTTCGCTTGGCTCAATGGGTGAAAAAGCAAATGGAGGCCCTCGCGGCTAGCTCTTGACGTTCGGATTTGGAGTCATAAAGACCAGCAGGGTGAGACGGGCCTCACTGGTGTTTCGCACGCCATGCGGCAAGCCTGCCGGCGCCAGCACGATCTGACCCTCCTCTAATTCTTGGGTCTCATCGCCGATCAGAAATGAGCCGTGCCCGGCGAGCACGTGGTAGACCTTATCAGCGTCGGCGTGCGAGTGAGGTTGCTGCTCCTGCCCTGGCTCAAGGCAGTAGAGGTCACAGAAGAAATTCCCGGTCTCAAAGAGGTTGACTTTCTGCATCTTCTCAGGCGCGAAGCGCGCCAGGTCAAGCACATTTTTGGCGTCCATAAAAATTCGGCCAGCAGGAGCGCTACTGAATTGCATCGCTCTCATTGATCAGCATCGTGGTCGGCACTTGCGAAGCGTGATGGTGAACCATGAGCCACTGCTCCCCGACCCGGTAGAAGAGGTTGGTCGCTGTCGTGACGGCCGAAGAGGGGGCCGCCGAGTTGTCGAGAAAGAGCGCCAGGTTCTCGGTGCAAGTGACCCAAGCGAAGTCCCCTTCAACCTTGATCGAAACATCGGTCGCCGCCACGCGCATGCCGCTCGTATTATGGAAAATGCGCTCCCAACTCTCGCGAATCTTCTCCCAGCCGGTGATCAACTCCCAGCCCGGGTGCACGCATTTGACCCAGTCCTCGTGCAGCCAGAGCGATTCCATCTCGTCAAGTTCGCGGTCCTCCAGCGCGCGATAGAAACGCTCGTTGGCATCTTCGACCGCCAATTCATCGTGGAGCGGTGCTGGTTGGGTAGTCTCCATCTTCAAAACCCAGGGGACGAAATCTCGGCCTTATTATAGACTCTGTCCTGATGCTCGACAAGGCGCGTCTATTCAACTGCAAAGGCAGCTCACCCAAGAGGCCCGACGGCAGAGCTGTCAAGAGGCGGGGAGATCGTTGTTCGCCTGAGGGCTTTCTGAATCGAGAACGGCTTCTTTCTTGGCTTCTCCTCCCAACTCGCGTTTGAGGCCGGTGAAGCGGTGGACGGCTTCGAGGTTATGCATTGCCGCCCCGATGGCCTTCGTCGTTCCGATCATCACCACCATCTGCTTGGCGCGGGTGAGCGCCGTGTAGAGCAGGTTGCGTGAGAGCATCATGAAGTGCTGCATGTGAAGCGGGATGACCACCGCCGGGTATTCCGAGCCCTGGAACTTGTGGACCGTCACTGCGAACCCGTGTCCGAGTTCCAAGATATCAGCGAAGTCGTACTCGACGGAGCGGGTTGAGAGGCGCACGGTGATCGACTGATCTTCCAGATCGATCCGCTCGATCGTGCCCAGGTCACCGTTGAAAACTTCGAGTTTGTAGTTATTGACCTTCTGGATGACTTTGTCACCCACGCGCAAGACTCGGTTGCCGCGCCCCATCTCCACTTTTCCCGCTTGCGGCGGGTTGAGGTGTGCTTGCAGGACGTCATTGAGGTGAGTAGCGCCGATGCGGCCACGGTTCATCGGCGTGAGCACTTGAATATCGGCCAGCGGGTCATAACCGAAGCGGTGCGGCAGGCTCTGCGCCACTGTCCTGACGATCAACCTCGTGATCTCCTCAGGCTCTTCCGCCTCGACGAAGTAGCAATCGCTCCTCACCTGTCCCGGTTTGATGAGATAAGGGAACTCGCCGCGGTTGATGCGGTGCGCGTTCTGGATGATCAGACTCTCGGCCGCCTGGCGGAAGACTTTGGTCAGCCTTGAGACCGGCACCACGCCGGAATCGATCACATCGCGCAGCACGGTGCCGGGCCCGACTGAAGGGAGTTGATCCACATCCCCGACGAGGATGAGTTGCGAATGCGGGTGAACGGCCTTAAGTAGGTTGTTGGCCAGAATCACATCGAGCATCGAGGCTTCATCCACGATCACCACGTCGGCCTCAAGCGGCGACTCCTCATTATGCTTGAAGCTCATCTTTGAGGGATCAAACTCAAGCAACCGGTGGATCGTCTTGGCCTCTTCGCCCACTACCTCCGAGAGGCGTTGCGCCGCGCGTCCCGTCGGGCTGGCGAGCAGCACGCGCTTGCGCATGGCGTGGAAGAGCGCGACCGTCACACGGAGCGTCGCGGTCTTGCCGGTCCCCGGGCCGCCTGTCAGCACCATCACGCGCCCGCCCGCTGCCATCTGAACCGCCGCCCGCTGCTCGTCGGAGAGCTCGATTCGCTTCTTCTCGGTGAAGCGATCAATCCACGAGTTCACGCGCTTGCTGTCAACCCGCACAGATCGCTCGATCAGCTTCTTCAGCCGCCGCGCGATGGAACGCTCCGCTTGCCACAAAGGGGGCAAGTAGATCGCCGCATCATCGCCCGCCTCTTCAATCTTCAGTTGCCCTTCATCCAGCAGCGCCTCGAGCGAAACGAGCAGCCGGGATTGGTCCTCGACGCCGAGCGCCTCCGCCGCCCGCCTGAGCAACTCCCTCTGCGGCAAGTAGCAGTGCCCTTGCTCTGTCGCCTCCGACAGCACGTACTGCAGGCCAGCTCGCAAACGCTCTTCAGCATCTACGGCCATCCCCAGGTTGCGCGCGATCTGATCGGCCGTCTTGAATCCAATGCCGTAGACTTCGGCTGCCAGGCGGTAGGGCGTCTGCTCGACGACCGAGATCGAGCTGTTGCCATACTGCTTGAAGATCTTGACGGCGAAATGAGTTGAGACCGCGTGGCCCTGAAGGAAGAGCATGACCTCTTTGATTGCGCGCTGTTCCTCCCAAGCCTTTTGGATCATCTCAACGCGCTTCCGAGACACACCCTTAACTTCGACCAAGCGTGAGATGTCGCTCTCGATCACCTCCAACGTCTTTTCACCGAAGTGCTCGACGATGCGCTTGGCCGTGACTGGACCCACACCTTTGATGAGGCCGGAGCCGAGATATTTCTGAATGCCGGCGATCGTGGCCGGCCTCGTGACTTGGTAATCAATGGCCTTGAACTGGTCCCCGTACTGTGGGTGAGTGGTCCACCACCCGGTAAGCCGCAGGCTCTCGCCGGGAGAAATGGCCGAGAAGTTGCCGGTGACGGTCACCGGCTCACCGTGCCCAGGTACATGCAGCCTGAGCACAGTGTAACCGTTCTGCTCGTTGTGATAGGTCACGCGCTCGACCGAGCCGCTAATGGTCTGACGAGATTCAGTCTCGGTCTGAGGTTCATGAGTACTCTTTACCATCAGGAGGGCATGCTAAGGCTTGGGTGCTTTTGAATCAAACAGAGGGAATGGCTGATGAGATCATGATGATGCCGCCGATACCTTTCTTCGTCGTCAAAGCAAATTGCGCTGGGGCGGTAAGAGGTCTTTCCAATCTCAAGCTGGCTAATTTTGAAATTCATCTTAATCCGAGAATATGGAATTGGAAGTTCATATTTCTGAATATCTGCCCTATCCGCTGACCTTCACTCTTTCAGCTAGCTCTCTGAATTTGGTCACTTTTTAGGTCGTGGGAAGGGCACCTTTTTAGATGGAACAACAGTTGCGACCGGAAAAGCTTATCGGGATGCGATTATTTTGGAAAAATATCCAGAAATTGGTAAATCGGCAGAACGGAATACAAAGGAGATAAATCAATGATGGAAGCGAAACGGTTACTGATTGTGTCGTGGCTCCTCGTGTTATTCCCACTCGTAGTTTTGGGTCAGCAGACGTCTTCCGTGACAGGAGTGGTGACAGACCCCTCGGGCGCAGTGATCAGCGGTGTGGAGGTGAAACTCACCGACACCAAGACGGCGACGGAGCAGTCAACGAAGACCAACGAACAAGGAGTTTACTCGTTCGTCAAAGTGGCGCCAGGACCGGGCTACAAGCTCACCTTTACGGCGCAGGGCTTTGAAACTCTGGTGATCACGAATCTCTCGCTCGGAGTGGGGATCACGGAAACCCACAACGCGCAGATGTCGGTCGGACAAGTTACCAACAAGGTGGAAGTGACTTCCCAAGGCGAGGCCACCTTGAACACGACTGACGCCAGTATTGGAAACGTCATTAATACGCGCCAGTTGACGGAGCTGCCGATCCAGATTCGCAATTCACCGGCTGCACTGATGAGTCTGCAGGCTGGGGTCGTTGGGAACAATGTGGGGACCTCCTCAACCAACCGTGTGGGCTCCGTCATCGGCTCGCGAGCCGACCAGGGAAACATTACGATTGATGGAATCGATGCCAATGATCAGGCTACCGGGCAGGCATTTGCTACCGTCGGCAACGCCCCGATCGATGCGATTCAGGAATTCCGAGCCATTTCGACCAATCCCAGCGCGGCCGAAGGTCGCAGTAGCGGCGGTCAGATTGAGCTAGTGACCAAGAGCGGCACCAACAATTTTCACGGCTCGCTACGCGAGTACAACCGGACCGCGGCGACCGCCGCGAACAGCTTTTTCAACAACAAGGCCGGCATTAAGAAACCTCAGTTGACCCGCAATCAATTCGGCGGCAACATCGGCGGGCCAATCAAGCATGACAAATTATTCTTTTTCTTTGATTATGAAGGACGGCGTGATGCGCAGGGCGTCGCCTATTTGCGCACGGTTCCTCTGACTCATTTCCGGAATGGCGGCCTGGCCTACATCAATAATACCGCGGGTTGTGCCACGAACAGCCGTCTCAATACGACGCCGCAATGCATTACCGTCCTGACGCCAGCGCAGGTCGCGGCCATCGACCCGAAGAGGGTCGGCGCGGATCAAGCCCTCCTCAGCTTCATCAACAGTCGTTATCCGCAGGCCAACGATCTGACGGCTGGCGATGGGATCAATACGGGCGGGTTCCGGTTTAATGCGCCTTCGCACCGGGCAGACAACACCTATACGACGCGGATCGACTTGAATGCGACCTCCAAACATAGGATTTTTGGACGCTTCAACATTGCCCGTCGTCTGCAAACGGACACGGTGAATACGGTGGCCGCGCAATTCCCTGGAGATCCCGAAAGCGGGCAGATCGTCGTGAAGGACTATGCCTGGGTCGTGGGTTACACTTGGACCCTTAACCCCTCCATGGTCAACCAGGCGACCGTAGGAGTATCGCGTTCAGGGTTGGAATTTCCACGTCCGTTCGCCCCCGCGTTTCCGACTTCTTTTACTTTCGGCCCGCTCACAGCGCCTTTCGCCGACATTAGCCCCCAGAGCCGATTTGTTCCGGTGCCGACGATTCGTGACGATTTCACTTGGACCAAGGGAACGCATAACTTGCAATTCGGCGGCTCCTTCAAACCGATCCGTTCGAGGTCGAGCTTGAAAAACGACATCAATTTTGCGACGGTTGGCCTGGGTGGTCTCACCTCGGCCCTCGACTCCACGCTACGGCCGACCGATATTCGTAGCGGCACCACAGCCTCTGGCAATTATGACGCCGCATTTGCTTTCCTGTTGGGACGGTTTGCGCAAATCGCCACCAATTTCAACTATGATCCCTCGGGCAAGGCCTTTCCTCCCGGCACTGGAAAGTCGCGCGATTTCCGATACAACGAATACGAAGTCTACGGGCAGGACACCTGGAAGGTGCGAAACGACCTGTCAGTAACGTATGGGGTGCGTTGGCAGTATTACCCCGCGCCCTATGAAGCTAATGGATTCCAGGCGTGTAATGATGTGGATTTCCGAAACTTCTATAACCAGCGAGTTCGGAATGCGGCGACCGGAGTCAGTGGCCCTACAGCCGAGCCCTTCCTCCGCTATGACCTATGCGGCAAGGAGAACAATGCTCGCGGATTCTATGAGCCGGACCTGAACAACTTTGCTCCACGATTATTCTTTGCTTTCAACCCTTCAGTCAAGGGCGGATTCCTGGAGAAACTGTTTGGTGACCGGAAGACGGTGATCCGCGGCGGCGGGTCCGTCGTCTATGACCGTGTCGGCGGCGGGATCACGTTTATTCAGGACCAGGTCTCGTATCTCTTCGACAACTCAAAGACGACCCAGTTTGGCAATACAGACGCGCGCACGGCCTTGCTCAACGATCCGCGATTCACCGGTCTCGGCACTCTGCCGGTCCAGAACGTGGCGCCAGTGATTACGCGTCCGTTCACTCCTTTCGTGGATGCCGACGGGTTCCCGACCGGGAATGCGACTGGCGAATTCAACTACGCCGTGGATCAAAAATTCGTGATCCCGTATTCCATCGAATACAGTTTCGGTTTCCAGCGGGAATTACCCGGCAATTTCCTCCTGGACGTGGCTTATGTGGGGCGACAGGGACGCAAGCTCTTCTCACAGGCGGATTCCTCCCAAGTGTTGGATTTCAAAGACCCCGCTTCGGGGCAGTTCATGTTGGCCGCTTTCAACGCGCTGCAAGCGCAGCTCCAGGGGGGAACGGCGGCGACGGCCGTGACTAATCAGCCGTGGCTTGAGAATCAGATCAGCTCGGCGCTCGGATTACCTTGCTCGGCTCTCCCACGAGGTTCCTGCACGCGCTTTCTCGCCGGTTCATCCTTAAACACTCTGATTGTGCGTGGGGACACATCCGACATTCTGCAAGCTCTGTATGGCAATGGATTGCTCAATCCGAACGTGGGCTTGAGTGGGCAGTTCTCAACCAATATCTACATCTCAAATCAGGGGGCCTCGAACTACAATGGCATGCTGGTCAGCCTGCGGAAGCGCTTCTCGCGGGGTCTCCAGTTCGACTTCAACTACACCTTCTCCCACTCGATCGATAATGGGTCGAGCGTGGTCAATACGGTGGCAGGCGGTTTGGTCTGTGATCTCCGCAACCTCCGCGTCTGCCGAGGGAACTCTGACTTCGATATTCGGCATCTGATCAACGCGAACTGGATTTATGAATTGCCCTTTGGCCGTGGACAGCGCTTCGGGGACAAGGCTCCCGGCTGGTTAAATACCGTCATCGGTGGCTGGGAAGTCACGGGCATCTACACCTGGCGCAGCGGGTTGCCTTTCAGCACGACGACGACGGCTTTCCCGGTCGGCTTCAACTTCAACAGCCCGGCGGCCTTTAACGGCAATGCCAGTACCCTCCAGGAGAGTATTCATGATAGTAGCTCGACGATCCAGTTCTTCACCGATCCCACCACGGCGCTGGCAGCCCTGCGTTTCCCCCGTCATGGAGAAATCGGTAACCGCAACGTTCTTCGTGGCCCGGGTTTTTGGAACATCGATACGGCTGTCTTGAAGAACTTCAAGCTGCGGTCGGAGACCCGGCGGCTGCAATTCCGCTGGGAGATGTACAATACATTTAACCATAACAGCTTCGGCTTACCGAACGCTAACATTACCTCGAGTTCGTTTGGGCTGATCACTGGCTCGGCGAGTGCGCCGCGTGAAATGCAATTCGCGTTGCGCTTCCTGTTTTAGTTGAATCACGCCCACGGCATGCACCTTGGGCTCCCGTAAACCGGGAGCCCATTTTGTTATGCGCCTGCCAGAGCGCACTCACTAGATCAGATTGCAGATCAGGGTAGGGGCAGACCTGGGTGTCTGCCCTAGACTGGCGAAACCAGGGCAGACACACAGGTCTGCCCCTACCAGACACGCAATTGAAAACCGATCTAGGGAACCTGCCGGAACATTCCGACGAGGCTTTTTTCTATCCGGGGGCCAGGGGGTGTTTCCTGGGAGACCTCTACTCACCGAACTTTGAGCGGATTCGTGTCGTGCGCTCCAACTCGTCTATAACCTCCAGCACCTTTAGCTCAAGATCCTTCTCGAGTCGGCTCCCCTGCAAAAACTCACGCACCTGAGCCAGCGCCTCGCTGCTCTGCTGCCCGCCGATGAAGGCATTGAGCCAGGCGAGCACAAAGAAGATTTTCCGCTCGCGCTTGACCTGCGGCAGGGCCTTGAGCGCAGGCTCAAGGTAAGGGAGAGTGAGCGCCGATTGATTCCAAGCGTTGAATGAACCGAGGCTCTGCTCGACCCAGTCCTCCGGCACCGCCCGGTTATGCAGGTAGTCGTCAAAGTAGCGCTGCTTAGTTTCGGCATCAGCGCGTGCGGCCTCGGCGACGTAAGCGTACTTCCGGCCGTCGTCGCTCACGTCACGCTTGCGCTCAGCCGCAAGCAGCGCCTCCGAATCTTCGTCCCGGTGTTGGAGCAGCGCGGTGATCATCCGCCAGCGGTCGAGTGGCTTGAGTTCGACGCCTGGGACGGTCGTCTGGCCCGCAAGCAAGCTCTTGAGTTGGCGGCGGGCTGCCGGCGTCATAGCTATCGCCCGGAAGGCACGGAAGTAGGTGATGCGTAACCCGAGTTCTTTCGCGTTTATCATGCGGTCTGAGCAGAGGGCTTCGATCTGGGGCGCGAGGGCCGTTTGCTGGGTGAGCGAGAGGTAGCGCTGGAAAGCGGTGGTGACGCGGCCGAGCAGGCTTTGTGTTAATTCCTCGTCCGTCTCAGTCGGAAGCAACTTGAGCGCGAGCGCGATGAAATCTATCGGCGCCTTCTCTGCTTCTCGGACGGCGTCCCAGAGCGCCCCCCAGAGCATCGTGCGAAGGAAAGGGTCCGCCACCTCACCCAGCCGCGCGCTCACCGCCTGCCGGCTCCGCTCATCGAGCAGGAAGCGCCCGTAGCCGTAGTCTTGGTAGTTGCCGAAGACATACGACGGACACTTCTGGCCAAGGGCTTCGCGAACCGTCGTCTGCTCACCCTCAAGCTGTGTCGTCAGCAGCACGGGCGGCGCTTGATCGTAAGCCAGCAGCAATTGCGTCTTGATCGGCCAACTCCCGCCTTCGCCAAGCACGTCGCGTTGCTTGATGGTGAAGCGGTCAATCTGGCCCTGACCGTCGCAGCCCCAATCAACCTCGACTTGCGGCATCCCGCGCTGGCGCACCCAGGCGGCGGCCCAGCGGCCGAGCGATTGTCCAGACGCGCGCTCGCAGGCGCGGATCAGGTCGCCCCATTCCGCGTTGGCGTAGGCGTGTTCCTTCAAGAACAGCCGCACGCCGTCGCGGAATCCCTTCTCCCCGAGCACGAATGAGAGCTGGCGAAGCAGGCCGGGCGCTTTCGAGTAGACGATCGCGCCGTAAGCCGATTTGGCGTCCTTGAGATTACTCACTTCTTGGTAGATCGGAGTCGTCCCTTTGGTCACGTCGATGGCGTAGGCTGCGGGCTTGTGCGATTGATAGAAGCGCTTCCGAATGTCGTTGGGCGGGTAGAGGGTGGCGAGCGTCTCGTAGCTCATATAATCGGCGAAGCCTTCCTTGAGCCATAGATCATCGAACCAGCGCATCGTCACCAGATCACCGAACCATTGATGCGCCAGCTCGTGGAGCAGCAACGCCGCCCGCCCGAGCTTATCGCTGGCAGTGGGGATGGTGCGGAAGAGCAGCGACTCCTCGCGGAAGAAACTCGCGCCCGCGTGCTCCATCCCGCCATAGGCGAAGCCGGGGATGAGCACCAAGTCGTATTTGGGAAACGGGAATGGATGATCGAAGAATTCGGCCAGATGACGCATCCCGTCGCGCGTGAGGCGAGTGATCTCCGGCGCCTCTTCCTGTGCGCGCCCTATTTTCGACTGGCGTGCGAAGAGGCGCATCGGCACCGGCGCCCCGGTCGCGGGAACTTCGCGAAACGGCCCGGCGGCGAAAGCGAAGAGGTAGGTACTGATCGGGCGCGTCTCGCGGAAATAGGTGCGGTGGAAGCCGGCACGCTCGGCGGGCGCGGTCTTCTCGGCTTCGGTGTTGGAGATTGCCGTCCACCCATCTGGCGCAGTCAGGTCCAGCGTGAAGCGGGCCTTCAGGTCAGGTTGATCGAAGCAAGGAAAGGCCAGGCTCGCGTCCATCGGCACGAAGAGCGTGTAGAGATACTCGCTACCGTCATCGCGGTCGAGATAGCGCGTGAAGGGGCGGCCCGCCGGGGCGATACCGGATTCGAAAGAGAGCGTGATCGAATTCTCCCCGGCCTTGAAATGCCGCCCCGGAATCAGAATGTGCCCGTTGGCTTGACGCAGGTCGCCCACCGCATTTCCATTGACCGCCACCCCGCCGATGGCGCCCTCGAGGATCTTCCCGCTTTGATCCAGGTCCCGGAAGTCAAGCACGATTTGGTCCGTCGCGCCGGCAAGCCGCAAGCTGACCTCTTCGCGCCCCTTGAGCCGAGCGGCGCCGGGCGCGATCTCTAGACTCATACGGTAGCGCAAGTCGGAGATTTGCGCGGCACGCTTCAGCGCCAGCTCGCGCGTGATGCCTTCGGCGGGCAAGGCATCGTCGTTGATTTTACCGCTCGCCATCATCAGTGCTCCTAATTGAGAGATGGTCAGTAATAGTGCGATCAGTCGGCTCATGTCTCTTAACCTCATCGTTGAAGTCTGGGCGGCTATTGTCAGTCGCGAACTCCATCGATATACTGCGCTCATAGAAAGGATGGGTCTTATGCTCAAGGTTATTCGTGGCAAAGGATTCTACTAACTCGATTGACGAGCCTTCCAAGAACTCATCGCCCCCTACCGCCGGGGGCGTGATCATCGACCTCGGGACGGGCGACGGGCGCTTTGTCTACCAGTCTGCCCGCCAGCACCCGGACCGGTTCTACCTCGGGATCGACGCGCACCCGAACGCACTGGAGAAGACCTCCGAGAAGATTCATCGTAAGCCGGCCAAAGGCGGACTTCCGAACGCCCTCTTCTTGCACGCCGCGGTCGAGGACCTCCCCACGGAACTGGACGGCGTGGTCGATGAGGTCCACGTGCATTTCCCGTGGGGAAGCCTCCTGCGCGCCGTCGCCACCGGAGACGAAGCGGCGCTCTGCAGCATCCGGCGGATGTGTGCGGCCGGCGCCTGGCTCGAAGTCGTAATCGGCATCAATCCCGCGCGAGATCGCGCTGAGATCGCACGCCTGGGATTGGAGCCACTCACCGCTGGCTATCTCGAAACGATACTGATCCCGCGATACCGGGCGGCGGGATTCGACGTAGTAGAGCACGGGGTGCTGCCGCCGTCTGAATGGCCTCTACTCCACACCTCATGGGCGCAACGGCTCCGCGGTGGCGCCGGGCGCTCGCTCGTCTACCTCATTGCGCGGGCAGTAGACTCACCAAATCAAGAGTCACCCTCGTAGGGCTTCATTCCCTCACCACGGCAATCGACACGTCGCGCGTCGCACGGTTGCCGAAGAAATCTTCCGCGAATACTCGCAAGATGTAATCACCGGGCGCGAGCGAAGTCGTATCCAGGAAGTCCTCACGCGCCTCACCGTCACGCACCACATTGGTCACGATATAGGCGAAGACAGTCTTCCCTTGATACCCGGATTGGCTCCCTTCGGCGTAGGCAATTGCCACGGCGCGCGGGTCCGCGGGCAGGCGCTCGAAGACGATGTTGTCGCGTGGCCTGTCAAAACCGGGCGCGGGTGAGCCATCACTCTTGAGCACCTGATAGCCCAACCGGTAAGGCCCTAGGCGACGATAGCCGGCATTCCCATTGACCTGATCATAGGCCCGCACGATCACGCGTAGGCGGCCGCGCACCGGGATACGTTTTGAGGCGCGGGTAGATTTCTGACCCTGCGTCTGCACCCCTGGTGACGCTTCGAGCGGCTGGCCTTCAGGCGTCGTGATCGTCACGCCCTCAATCGCTGGCGGCAGGGTGTCAATCAGTCCCGGCAATTCGAGGGCGGCGAGCGCATTGACCTCGGCGCTGGCCGGACCGGCAATCAGATGAACGTGGTTGAGATTGTTGAGCGTACCAAGTGGGTCCCCGGCGTTGAGGCGTGTCCCGCGTCGCAGCCGCACGCCGACCAAGCGCCCCTGCTCATCGCGGCGGAAGCTGAGCCCGTCGATTCCTAGCGGCCGGTCGTTCTGATCGCGCCCGACGCGCAAATGAATGTAACCGATGAGCGGCAATCGCACCCGCTCGCGCGGCCCGCCGACGCCTTCGACCGCCAATGGGCGCGAGACACGCTCGCTGAAGATGGCGCGCACGGTCTCGCCATAACTTCCAGGGATGTCGAGCCCGTTGTGAAACCAGGCGTCGCGGCCGGGTTCCCGCTCGCCACGCACTTCGCCCAAGGTGCCTGCGATCTCACGCCGCGCAGTGGGCGGGTTGAACGGCCAGCGTGGCGGGACCGCGGCGCGAATCTCCGCCGCCTTGAGGGCCGCGACCTCGGGCTTGGAAGCAAATCCTAGATGGGCGCCGCTTGGAATAAAGGCACGCACCAGGCCATTGCCGCTGTCGGCAAAAATCAGCGCACCACTTGAAGTGAGAGCCAGTCCGGTTGGCCGATTGAGCCGCGCACCGGCCAGCTCGCTATCGACCAGGCCGCTCGGAAAGCCGCCAGCGAGAGTGCGCACTGAAGACTGCTCGGCGAACGTGCAGAGGCGGACGGTGGCGGCGGCGGCATCAGCCACATAAAGCGAGTGAGCATCACGCACTGCCAGGGCCGTCGGCTCGTTGAAGGCGGCTTCTGGTGGTGAGCCGTCGCGCTCCGTGGCCTCGCCTGTGCCGGCCAGAGTCGAGACCGCGCCGTCGCGTGTCAAACGGCGAATCCGGTGATTGCCCGTATCGGCGATGATCAGCGAGTCGTCCGGTGCGACGATGATCCCGCACGGCGTGTCGAAGCGAGCTTCTGCCCCCGCCGCATCCCGGTAGCTCGGTTCGCGCCCGCCCGCCAGCGTCTGCACACGTCCGTCAGGCGTGATGACGCGGATGCGGTCATTGTAGGTATCGGCGACAAAGATCGAGCCGTCCTTGCCCACTGCCACACCGATTGGCCCGTTGAATCGAGCCTCCCCGCCCCTTCCGTCCGCATCCCCGCTCACCCCTGGTGCGCCGGCAATGACATTCGCGCGATTGGTTTTTGGATCGACGCGGACGATGGTGTGCGACCCGGTATTGGCTACGACCAATGTGCCGTCAGGGGTGAGAGCAATAGCCGAGGGCATGTCCAATTGATCAGTAACTACCGTTACCGCCCCTTCGGCCGACACGCGATAGATGCGACCGCCCGCGCCATCGCTGACGAAAAAGTTGCCATCATCGTCGGCCGCCACGCCGAAAGGGTCCGAAAGGGCCGCGGCTGAAATCTTAGGCCCTGCGCCCGCTACGGTCACCACCGCCACCAGCGGTTTGGGCGGGCGTGAGCGCAGCCACCAGCGCCAAGCTAAAAAGCCGGCGGTTGCCATCAGCAAGATGAAGAAGACGGCAACCAACCAGCGCCGCGAACGCGAGCGCCCAAGGTTCGGTTTAGAAGATGAGAATCGAGTGACAGGCACTGCCTTCGGAAGATTACTTCGGTTCTGAACCATCCAGCGCAGTTTAGCCGAGCGCTTCACGTTTGGGCAATGCATCAACAGGCTTAGCCCAGCGAGCCAATGCCCACGGGGCAAGCTTGCCCTGTGGCGTCCATTTGACGCTGCCTACCTGCGCGCCCTACACTTTCAAGCATGCGGATTGTGAACCGTGCCAATTTAACCCCCGCGTCGCTTGCCGCGCTGGAGAGTGAAGTCCCTGAGCACAGCACGCTCTTGGAGCTAGTGGCGTGGGGCCGCCGCCGCCAGCCGCCTTTACTGATCACGCAGGTGGTGACGCAGGATGAGTTCACACATGACGTGGTGGTCCCGTGGCGTGAAGGTCTAGTGCTCGTCTACGGGGCGACGTGACACGGCACGGTGACGGCGGTCGCTGTCTGGGACCATCATCCAAGCGCACGGGAAATGCTCGACGCCCGCCGCCGCGAAGGTTGGGTGCCAACGCCGAGCGCCTTACGCGATGGTGAAAAGGTCATCGGTTATGCGGCTTGCCTTTTGCACTGATTGCTTTGGAGCGAGATGGGAAAGTAATAGGGGTAGGTTTCATGGCCAGGGGATGGGAGAGCAAAGCCGTTGAGGAGCAGATGGAGGAGGCCGCGCGGGCTCAAAGCGAGGCGACTGACCGGCCTGCGCTCACGCCCGCAGCCTTAGAGCGCCAGCGGCGTCGTGAAGCGCTGCGACTGGCGCGGAGCCGGGTCGTCGAGCAGATCAAGGGCGCCCGGTCAGAAGCCCACCGGAGGCTGCTCAACCAATCGCTGGCCGCGATAGATGAACAGCTCTCCGCTTTAGATTGAGTCCGGAGTTCGAAGTTCACGAGTTGGTTGAACCCCGGACTCCGAGTCCCGAGCTTAAAAAATGACGACCAGAATCGAGAACGTTCCGGAAACCACACGCCTCACCGATGCCCAACCGTCGCGCGGCCTCGGCTTCTACCTGCGGGGCGGCTGGCTCTTCTTCAAAAAGATGTGGCCGGCCCTTTATGACCTGAGCACGACGGAGGTCTACGTCTACGCTTCAGCAATTGCCTTTAACGCTCTGCTCTCCTTCTTCTCGTTTGTGATTTTGGTCGGCAGCCTCCTGATCAATGTGGCGCATTGGCAGAGGGGCTACGAGACAATGTATCTGGTGATGATGGCTTTTGTGCCGGTCGAGTTGCGGGAGCTGTTTGTGAGCCTCGATCAGGTGACGCGCGGGCCGGGCGGGAAAGTCAGCCTCATCTCCCTCGGACTCCTCGTCTTCTCCAGCTCCGGCGCCTTCCTGCCTTTAGAGATTGCGCTCAACCGCGCGTGGGGCTTCAAGGAGCCGCGGGGGATGATCAAGCGGTACCTGACCTACCTGCCATTGGTGCTCGTCTGCGGCGCGATTATTCTCTGCTGTGCTGCGCTGGCCGGCGGTTGGGACTATGTCTTTGGCGGGCTCTTCGGTTCGGCGGCGATGCGCAAGTTGGCTTTCAAGATTATCGGCCCTGTCATTGCCCTGCCTTTCATCGTGCTGATCTTCTTCTTGGTCTACTATTGGGTCCCGAACGGAAAGGTCCAAGGCAATCAGATCTTTTTCACCTCAGTCGCCACGGCCATTCTGTGGGTGCTCACGACCTTTGCTTATCAGCTACTGTTGCCCCTCCTGGGATTTCGTCATAGCTACGGGCAATTGTCTGCGGTCGTGGCCATCATTATTTGGATTTTCATCTCATCTTTCATTCTCATCCTCGGCGCCAACCTCTCAGCGCGCGAGGTTTTGCCGCGGGCTTGGACGGGCAAACTGCCATTGCGTTTGGTCCCCGTGAGGGCGAGACATCATGGCGACGACTGAAGAGCGCAGTTTTTGTCGTTTCGGTTATTCCGCGGATCATCAATCTGCCACACTACTATCTGATAATCCGCCTCAGCTTGATTGAGAAGTAGGGCGCCAGGGAGAAGCAGATCACTGCTTCTTTATGCGCTCGTCGCCATCCACACCAATTTGAAAAAGGGTTTGAGATGATGAACCAGCAACATTGGTCCGCGGTTTTCGCGGAGATTCAGAAGTGGAAGATGACCGCTATTGCTGTGACGGCGAGCGGAGAGATTGTTTCGGCGATCGGCTATGACGGCACCCTCAGGGAGTTGCCGAGGGCGGAAGAGATCTGGGCCCTGCACCCCGACGCCTCCATCCGACACCTCAGCCGCAGCCAAGTCCGATCAGTTGCCGAACTGTTGGAGATCGTGAGGGGGATGACTTGCCCGCCGACGACGGGCGAACTCAAATTCCCCAAAGGTATGTCTGCGGCCGCTTAACGCCAAGAACCAATCCAGCCATCTTCGGACCCGGCGTGCCTATGGCCGCCTCGTTCGCCTTCCCACAGGCGGCCCTGTTTGCGCTATAATGCAGGCGTCGCGGTTCCCCTTTCCCGCTGCAATAACCACCGATCACCAGCCTAGCTTGGTCGTCGCGCGTGCGTGAGTCCTGGCCGGATGAGGTACGCGCCCTGGCTTGGCAAGTTGAAGGAGACGCCAATGGCAAGCAAAGCGCTCGTGCGCATCACTGCGACGCTCGTCCTCTTTGCGGGAATGATCATGTCAGCCCCCGCGCAGTCAGGCCGCCAACAGCCAGCCGGACCCGCCAACGCACAGCCTGAATCTCAAAAGCCGAAAGCGCCGGCTAAGGAACCAGCGGGTGGGCAGCCGGAAGTTCCCACTGACGGAGAAGCGACAATTAAAGTGGAGACCACGCTCGTGACCATCCCGGTGAGCGTGGTTGACCGCAACGGCCGGTACGCCCCACAGCTCACCAAGCGTGATTTCCACATCTTCGAGGATAATGTCGAGCAGGAGGTCGCGGATTTCTCTTCGGTCGAGGTGCCCTTCCACGTCGTGCTGTTGCTCGACACCTCCCGCAGCACGCGCTTCAAGATCGAGGATATTCAGCGGGCCGCGGTCGCCTTCGTCGACGAACTGCGCCCGGATGACCAAGTGATGGTCGTCTCCTTTGACGACAAAGTCTATATTGACTCGGAGTTCACTAGCGACCGCGCCCGCCTCCGTCGCGCGATCTATCAAACGCGGACTGGAGGCTCGACCAAGCTCTACGATGCAGTGGACCTGGTGATCACCGAGCGGCTCAACCGGGTTCAGGGGCGCAAAGCGATCGTGCTCTTCACCGACGGCGTAGACACTTCCAGCAAACTCGCCAGCGCGCGCAGCACGATCGAGCGGGTCGAAGAGTCGGGCGTGCTCGTCTACCCGGTTCAGTACGACACCGAGGAGAATGCGGTCGACCCTTACATCTTCGGCCGCGGGCGTGGCAACCCTCCTCCGCCGATCATCAACCCCTGGCCCTTCCCGCGTAACCGGCGCTTCCCCGGCGGGCGTGGGCGCCGGTGGCCCTTCGATCCGCTCGTCACCTATCAATTCCCGCGCGGCGGCAGTCGCGACGAATACGGCCGCGCCTCGCGCTACTTGCATGACCTGGCTGACCGCAGCGGCGCCCGGCTTTATCACGCCGAGACGATTGGCAACGTGTCTCAGGCTTTTTCTCTGATTGCCGAAGAACTGCGCCACCAGTACGCGCTCAGCTACTACCCGACCAACGCCACGCACGACGGGACGTTTCGTCGCATCCGCGTCCGCGTGGATCAGCCGGACCTCGTGGTCCGCGCGCGCGAGGGATACCGCGCCGGCGGCGGCGAGCAAGCGCGTGACGGGTCGTCGAAGGACGGGGGCGAACGTCCGGCGCTCAAGCGCGGCAAGCAGTGGTCGGATGGGCAGTGAGCGACTTGCGGCGGTTGTAGCACAATAAGCCCGCATGACACGGGGAGTCCCTCTTCAACTCTTCAAAGCTGCGATGAGGCCAGCCGGTCAGTCTTAAAGGCTGTGTCGATAAAGGAAAAGTGATGAAGATACTGATGCTAGTCTCCGCCTACCCTAGCGCCATGCTTCTAGCGCTCTGGCTGATGGTTGTCACGACGCTGGCGCAGCCGCGTAACAGCTTCACCGTGGGCTCGATCACGGCGCAAGCTGGCGAGAAGTCTTCGGGCCACATTCAGGTGCCGGCAGCGAAGGATGAAGGCACGACCATCCCGATCACGGTCGTGCACGGCGCCAAGGCCGGCCCCGTTTTAGCGCTGATCGCGGGCAACCACGGCTATGAATATACGCCGATCATCGCGCTTCAACGGCTGCTCCCACGCCTCGACCCGAAGCAGATGGCGGGGACAGTGATCATGGTTCACGTGGCGAATCTGCCTTCCTTCCTGCGCCGCACGATCTACTACAGCCCGGTGGATGGCAAGAACCTCAACCGCGTCTACCCGGGCAAGGCTGACGGCACGGTCTCGGAGCGGATCGCTTACCAGATTACGAAAGAAGTGATCGAGCGCGCCGACTACGTCCTGGATTTGCACTGCGGCGACGGCAACGAATCGTTGCGGCCTTACAGCTACTGGGACGTCAACGCCGGCGATCCGTCCGTCGTCGAGCGGTCGAAGCAGATGGCGCTCGCCTTTGGCCTGGATCACATCGTGATGGACCGCGACCGGCCGCGCGACCCGGCCATCTCGATCTACTGCTCGACCACCGCGATCACTCGCGGCAAGCCGGCAATTACCGTCGAGTCCGGTGGGCTCGGTGTGACCGACAATGAATCCATCGCACGCATCGAGCGGGGCGTCATCAACCTCATGCGCCACCTCAAAATGATCGAAGGCCCGGCGCAGATGGTCGAGCATCCGCTGTTCATCGACCGCAACGAAGTATTGCGTAGCGAGGCGACAGGCATCTTCTACCCGCTCGTCGAGCGCGGCCATACGGTGACGAAAGGGACGCTGCTCGGCTACGTCACCGACTTCTTCGGCGGGCGCGCCTTCGAGTTGCGTGCCCCCTTCAGTGGCGCCGTACTCTACATCCTCGGCACACCGCCCGTGAGCCAAGGCGAGCCCCTCGCGATGATCGGGCACATTGCTGAAGCGGAGCGTTGAGGGGGAGAAAGCGCTGTTCGGAGTACCGAGTTCGGAGTACCGACTTTAGTCGGGTTTTTCTTTTCGCGTAATGTAAAGCCCGGCTAAAGCCGGTACTCCGAACGCACGTTCGATTGAAAATCCGCTCTAGGCCCAATCCATCTTCGGGTGCATCGTGTGCCACTTCGTCGCCTGTTCGAAGGCCAGCGCGACTCTGAGTGGCGCCGCTTCGTCGTAGAGCTTGCCCGTGAACATAATCGCCTGCGGGAGAGCGTTGATGAAACCGCAAGGAGTCACCACGGCCGGATGGCCGGTCAGGTTGGTGACGAGCAGGCTGGCGCTGCCCGGCGCCGGGGAGACGAACGCGTCCCACTGCTCCATGAATTTGTCCATCTCGCGCATCAAGAGCGTCCGCGCGCGTTGGGCGCGCAGGTACTCGACGGCCGGAATAAAGCGGGAGGTGCGGAAACTATTGGGCCAATCGCCGGGGCTCTGGCCGGACAACTGATTGACGCGGCCGTCGCGCGTGATGTCGTCGAAGGCCGTGGCCGCTTCGGCATTCAAAATGATCCGCAGGCTGTTCGTGGAGAACTTCGGCAGTTCCATCGGCTCCAGCTTCGCGCCCGCCGACCGCAGGGCATCGAGCGCTTCTTGGTAGAGCTTCTTCCGCTCCTCGCTATTGCTTTGGTTGCTGCCTTGCTCGAACTCGGCCTTCAAATAGCCGATGCGCATCTTTGAGATCGGCGCCTCGGGCGTCCAATTGAAGGGTACGGCCGGAACCGTGAGGTCGCGCTCATCCGGGCCGTAGACGGCGTCGAGCACGGCCGCGCAATCTTCGACGCCGCGGCAGATCGGCCCGATCTTGTCCATCGTCCAACTCAGGCCCATCGCCCCGTAGCGGCTGATGCGGCCGTAAGTCGGGCGGAGTCCCACCACACCGCAGCGCGATGAGGGCGAGACAATCGAGCCGAGCGTCTCGGTGCCGAGCGAGAAGCCGACCAGCCCGGCGGAGGTCGCCGAAGCCGAACCGGCCGACGAGCCGCTCGAGCCGGTCCGATCTTCTTCGACCTGCCACGGGTTCCGAGTCACGCCGGCAAACCAGCGCCCGCCCTGCGCCAGCGCGCCCATCGAGAGCTTGGCCACAAGCACCGCGCCGGCTTCGCGCAGACGCTCGACGACCGCCGAGTCGTAGCCGATCATCTGATCGCGGTATGGCTCGGCCCCCCACGTGGTGGGAATGCCTTTGGTGGCGAACAGATCCTTCACGCCGCAGGGAATGCCGTGCAGCGGCCCGCGATACTTGCCGCGCTTGATCTCGCGCTCGGCCTCTTCGGCCTGCTCGATCGCCGACTCTTCGGCGAGCGTCACGACGCAGAGGAGCTTCGGCCCGTAGCGCTTGAGCCGCCCGAGGTACATCTTCGTCAATTCGACCGGCGAGACCTGCCGGGTCCGGACTAGCTCCGCGAGCTGCGTGGCAGTGGCGAAGGCGAGGTCTTCGAGCGCACTGTATTTCGGGACCTCAACTTTGCTCAATTTGAACTTGACCGGTTTCCAGTTGAACTTTTTGCCGGGCAGTGCCGGACGGAAAGTAATAGCCGGTTCGGTGTCGAGCGGGACGTCGATTTTGCGGAGCGTCTCGTAGTTCTCGAGGTTGCGGTTGACGCCGGAGAGCGCCATCGCCTCTTGCGCCTCCGTGAGCTCGATCCCGATCAATTGCTCCGCCGAATGGAGCGCTTCCTTCGACACGCGTTGCGGCGTTTGTGGTTGAGGTGGCTGCTGCGCCTCGGCCAAAGGGACTTCAACATAGGAAGCTGCAAGTCCCGCCGCGCCGACGGCCGGCAAGAGTTTGACGAACGAGCGCCGGTCGATCCCATGATTTCGTTCTTCGCCGTTCGATTTACTACGGCTGCGTGATTTCCTCTGCATAGGTCTCCTCGAAGAATGTCCCGCGACCTGTTAGGTTGCGGTGGCTTTCGCCATCGGCACTTTGCCGAAGCAGCCGCAACCTAACAGGTCGCGGGACGGTGCAAAAATTGTTTGCGCTGGTCTTCCGTTCACCCGCTTCTACTCTTGCCCGGCCTTGGTGGTTTCCAGTATTGTCTGGCTGGCATAGGTTGGGCGCTTGAAATTTGATCGCTGCGCCGTCCACCGGGATACCACAAAGAGCCGGCCTCTGCCAACCTTCCTGGGGCCTGATGTCACTCGCGGATGAAGAAAGTTTGCGGCGCCTCGGGACGAAACAAGGAGGAGAGATGAGACGCATCACGATCCTGGCCCTCTGCGCACTCGCCGCCATCATGCTCGAAGCCAGAGGTCAGCAGCCTGACGCCGGACAGAAACCGGCTGCCGGAACATACCAGTTGAAGCCAACGCCCAAGACCGTGGCCTGGGGATATTACGACGCGAGCACGCCCCCCGTGCTGCGCATCAAGTCGGGCGACAGTGTAGAGGCGCAGACGCTCATCACTTCGAGCCCGGCGAGGCTTGAAGCTGCGGGCGTGCCTCCCGATCAGGTTGAGCCATCACTCCGCGACATCTACAAAGAGGTCACCAACAAGGGGCCGGGCGGGCACATCTTGACGGGGCCAATCTATGTCGAGGGCGCGGAGCCGGGCGATGTGCTGGAGGTGCGGATCAAGTCGATCAAGCTGGCGCTGCCTTACGCCTACAACGCGTTCCGCCCGGGAGCCGGCTTTCTCCCCGAAGACTTTCCCTACGCGCGGATGAAGATCATCCCGCTCGATGAGCGAAAGATGATGGCCCGCTTCGCCGACGGGATCGAGATTCCGCTGCGGCCTTTCTTCGGCAGTATGGGCGTGGCCCCGCCTGAGGCCTCGGGGCGCATCAGCAGCGCCCCGCCCTGGATTCACGCCGGCAATCTCGACAACAAAGAGCTGGTCGCCGGCACGACGCTCTTCATCCCCGTCCACGCGCGTGGCGCGTTGTTTCTAGTCGGCGACGGCCACGCCGGGCAGGGCAATGGCGAGGTGACGATTACGGCGCTGGAGACCTCGCTCATCGGCGCCTTCCAGTTCGTCGTGCGCAAAGACCTGCATCTGCGCTGGCCGCGGGCCGAGACGCCCACGCATTTCATCACCATGGGGCTGCACGAGGACCTCAACGAGGCGACGAAGATGGCCGTGCGGGAGATGATCGATTTTCTGGTGACCGAGAAGCACCTCACCCGCGATGATGCCTACATGCTCTCGAGCGTCGCCGCCGACCTCAACATCACGCAACTGGTTGACGGCAACAAGGGAGTGCATGCCATGATCCCGAAAGCGATCTTCAAAAAGTAGCAAGGAGCTGATCTCATGAGACCAATTCTGATTATCGCCGCGATCATCCTCGCGCTGTCATCACTGGCTCTCGGCCAAACGAAAGGCCGAACGCCCAGCCGCAGCCGCGCACGCGGGCCGTTAGGTGGCGCCACCGAGCCGGCATTGAAAAAGCTGGAGCGCGAGTGGTTCGACGCCTTGATCGGCAAAGATACCGAAGCGCTCGAACGCATCCTGGCAAGTGACTACCTCGCCACCACCGCCGACGGCCTGGTCATCGACAAAGCGGGGGAACTCGCGCGGGTCAAGTCAGGCGAACTCAAAGTCGAATCAGTCGCCACGGATGACACCAAGGTGCGTGTTTACGGAGCGACGGCGGTGATGACCGGCCATGCGCAGTGGAACAGCCAGCGCGAAATCCGCTACACTGAAATGTGGGTGAGGAGTCAAGGGCGCTGGCAGATGGTCTCTTGGCAAGGCACGCCGGTTTCTCAACTGGCGAAAATTTTATCCGGAGGCAAAGTGATCACTACCGCATCAGGGCTGCAATACATCGATCTCGTCGAAGGCACCGGGCCGAGTCCGCACCGGGACCAAATCGCTGTCGTGCATTACACCGGCACGCTGGAGGACGGGAAGAAATTCGATAGCTCCGTTGATCGTGGCCAGCCGTTTGAATTTCATATCGGCGTGGGCCAGGTCATCAAGGGTTGGGACGAGGGCGTGATGAGCATGAAGGTCGGCGGCAAACGCAAGCTGATCATTCCGCCCAACCTCGGTTATGGCGCGAGGGGCGCGGGTGGCGTCATCCCGCCGAACGCGACGCTCATCTTCGACGTGGAGTTGCTCGGGATCAAATAATCGGCCATGAAAACAACTGAGGAAACAGCAAAGCAAATCTTCGGGGAACGGGCAGCCGCCTACACGACCAGTGCCGCGCACAAAGACCCTCAGGTGCTGGCCAGAGTCGTCGAACTAGCCTCTCCCAAGCCAGACTGGTCGGCGCTGGATATCGCCACGGGCACCGGACACACCGCCTTCGCTCTGGCGCCCTACGTGGCCTCTGTTATTGGGACGGACCTGACGCCGGAGATGTTGGCCGAAGCCAAGCGACTCGGGGCCGCCCAGTCAATCGCTGGCGTGGAGTTCTGCCTGGCAGATGCCCACAACCTGCCTTTCGCTGACGGGAGCTTCGACTTGATCACTTGCCGTCGCGCCGCGCACCATTTCTCCAGAATCGCTCAGGCGCTGAGAGAGATGCGGCGGGTGCTGCGTGCCGGGGGCCGGCTCGTGATCGATGACCGGAGCGTGCCGGAAGATGATTTCGTGGACGCCTGCATGAACGAACTTGACCGCTACCACGACGAGTCTCACGTGCGGCAGTATCGGGCGAGCGAATGGAGGCGGATGTTAGATGAAGCCGGCTTCGCGGTAGAGACGGCCGAGCCATACACTAAGCACCGCCCGTTGACCTCGCTGACCGACGGGGTATCTGAAGAGAACGTGCGGAAGATCCACGAGGTACTCAGCCGGTTGAATGTCCGTCAAACGGAAGCCTTGAACCTGAAAGAAGTGGGTGGTCAGCCTTACCTCAACCACTGGTACGTGATGCTGTCGGCCAGGGGAAGACCAGGAAAGAGTAAATAGTTCAACTGAACACCGTGCTCCCCGACAAAATCAGCTCCAACGTCCAAAGTTTCGCGGATTCAAGATAAAGGCGCTCAGGTTATCGCTGGCCCTTGGCCGTGATAGGAGCCAGTGGTCCGAACGAAATTCTCTTCACTTGTGCTCTCCTGATGATTCGATGCGAATTCAGCCGCTGTTAGCCGCTCAAGCTCTTGCCGGGCCTCGTCCCGAATGCCAAGACTGTCCGCCAGCGCGAGCAGGTTCAGTTGCCGGAGAAGTTCGACGGTGATGGGTCGTTTGGCATCCCAAAAGGCGAAGGCTGAAAAGAACTGCCTCGCGGCATCCGAATTGAGCAACTCGGCGAGAGCGACCGCCTGCGACTGGCTTTCACACGCCAGAAAATAGCAGGTGTCATCAAGGACGACGGGCTTAGCTTCACACGGACCGACGGCGCGGAAAGCAATCTGTTTGTAGAAGCCTGAGATGGCCACCTTCCACGGGGCAAATGAATACTCGCCCACGCCGAAGACGGAGAACTTCGGGCGGCCTTTGTAAATCGAGCTTGATCGCCGATCCAGCAAGTCAGCATGACTGACGAGATAATGCCAGGTCTTGGGTGCGGTGAGCCTGATCACTTCGGTCTCGTCTCCGATCCGCTGCTGAGTGACCAGCATCCATCGCTTCGGCTGAATCTCGCCCGGCGCCGCGACTTCCGAACTCTTCAGCATCGGGAAAAGAAGATGAGGCTCAAGCTCCACCAACTCATCAAGGCCATTCCGGAAGAGGTTTCCTTCCCGGCGCAACTCTAGCACCTTGGCGCAGTCGTGCTTGATGCCTGAACGCCAAACAAGTGGCGAGCCACCTCGCAGATGAGCCCACCTCCGATACATCTCGGTGTCGGCGACGAGCTGGCCATCGCAAATGCCGAAAACGGTGGCGGCTGATCCTTCAGTCAACTCGTCGTGATCCAGGCACTCAACGCTTCGCCACCCGGGCGACGCCGTGACGACGAGGAATCGCGCGTCAACTGCGGCCCCGAAGTACTTGTGAGCATCAACCCGGAAGCTCTCGGCTCGGCGGATTTGAAAGCCCCGGCTCCAGGCGTAGAGCAGCGCTTTTCTGGCGACCGTCGCCTTGCAGAGCACTGCCAGTGTGGCCTCTCGACCGTTGATCCATTCCAGCGCGCGGATGAGCATCCATTCGGAGATGTCAAAGTTGCTCTTGCCGGTGAGGGCCGCGATGCCTGTGTGATGCTGGAAGTTGGATTTGGCGGGAAGATTTGCGCTGCCGAGCGCTCCAAGTTCGGAGTTCGTCACCCAGGGTGGATTGCCTACGATCAGAAGCGGATCAGGAAGTTCAGCCAGTAGCGTCTCCCAATCCGCAGAGAAGAAGTCTTCTTGCCGGAATATAACTCTCCGGTCATCCACGTCCCGCCTGATGCGGCTCCGCGCATCATCAAGGTAGTCGGCGTTGATCTCAATGCCGACGGCTCTTCTGGCTTTCGGAAAAGCTTGGAGCGCGGCGGCAAGAAAACTTCCGCGACCACAAGTGGGTTCAAGAATCGCTGCCGGGCGGATGCCGCGCCGGGTGAGAAGCGAACAGCACAAGCGCGCCAATTCATCCGGGGTTTGGAAATCTCCAAATTCGATCTCGGTTTTAGATTTCCTCGGTTTGCTCATGGCGTTTACCAAATCTGATAAACCCCGCTCACTTGCCCCGCCCGCTCTTTAGCAACTCAACTTTCGCTCGCGGCTACCATCCGATAGCACACCCATCTTTGCGCGGGTCTGACCCGCCCGCGAGCGCCCCGGTCTGGGGATCCATCATAATCGCCTGATAGCCGCCGAACGAGCCAGGCGATGAAACAAGTCGGTGCCCTTTGCGTTCAAGTGCCTGCCGCACCTCAGCGCCGATGGCCGATTCAAGGGCGAGGCCGCTCTCGAAGTCGCGGAAGCGCGGCTGCTCGCCCGCCTGCTGCACGTCCATCCCGAAGTCGATCAGGTTGAGCAGGACCTGCACGTGCCCCTGCGCCTGCATATCGCCGCCCATGACGCCGAACGTGAGCCAGGGCCGACTGTCGCGAAAGACCATCGCCGGGACCAGCGTGTGGAAGGGGCGCTTGCCGCCTGCTAAACGGTTGGGATGTTGCGGGTCGAAGGAGAAGCCGGCGCCGCGGTTGTGCAGGACGATGCCCGTATCGCCCGCGACCAGACCCGAACCGAATTGACTGAAGATGCTCTGGATGAACGAGACTGCGTTGCGGTCTTTGTCCACCACCGTGAGGTAAACCGTGTCCTCCCCGCCGCGAGGGCCGGCGACGGAGGCAGCCGCCGTGTGGTTTGGGTCAATCCGCTTGCGTAGCTCGGCGGCGTAGTCCTTCGAGAGCAGCCGGTCGAGCGGGGCTTGATAGAAAGCCGGATCGGCAATGTGGCGGGCGCGGTCAACGAAGGCCTGCTTCTTAGCCTCGACGAGCAGGTGCAGATATTCGGCCGTGTTGTGGCCGAGCGCTCGCACGTCAAAGCCTTCGAGGATGTTGAGCATTTCGAGCGCGGCCAAGCCCTGCGTGTTCGGCGGCAATTCGTAGACGGTGTAGCCGCGGTAGGTCGTGCTGATCGGCTCGACCCAGTTCGAGGTCTGCTCGGCGAAGTCGCGCAGCGTGTGCAGCCCGCCCTGGCTCTCGGCGAACTTCACGATCTTGGCCGCGATTTCGCCTTTGTAGAATGCATCACGCCCGCCGGCCGCGATCTTCTTGAGCGTCGAGGCGAGATTCTGGTTCGTAAAGATTTCACCGATGGCCGGCGGTTTGCTGTGAGGCAGGAAGGTCGCGGCGAAATCGGCATTCTGGGCGTATTTCGGCGCCTCCTGCTGCCAATCGTGGCCGATCACTTCGGTGACCGGAAAGCCGCGCTCGGCATATTCAATCGCCGGTTGCAGGACTTGAGCGAGCGGCATCGTGCCGTAGCGCTCAAGCAGCTTCGCCCACCCGTCAACCGCGCCCGGCACGGTCGCGGCATGAATCCCGTTTTGCGGCATCCGCGTGAAGCCGCGCTTCTTCAGCTCATCGATACTGATGGCATGCGGCGTCCGGCCGCTCGCGTTGAGCGCTTTCAGCTCCTTCCGCTTCGCATCCCAGACGAGGGCGAAGAGGTCGCCGCCAAGGCTGACCATCATCGGCTCGACGACGCAGAGTACGGCTGCCGCCGCCACGGCCGCATCAATCGCGTTGCCGCCTTGCTGCAAGATGCGCAGGCCCGCGGCCGAAGCCAGCGGCTGGCTGGTGGCGATCATCCCATGCATCGCCCGCACGACAGAGCGCGTCCCGCCGCCGCGCGGGTTGGGCCGGTCGCCGACGGCGTTCTGCGGGCCAGCGGGGAATGTGGTTGAGCCTAAGAGCATAGCTGCGAGCGTCCAGGTGATGACTTGCTTGCCGAACATGGGTTGTCCTTTGAAGAATCAGAAGTCATGAGTTTTTCAGACTCATTCTACTTTGAGTCTGAGGTGGTCAAAAGTCAAAGCTTCTACGTCATCCTTCAGCCGGGATCTAACTACTTGGTAGCTGCTGCGGCCTCTTGTGGAGACTTCCCTGGGTACGCACGCTTCCAGCGTGCTCGGCTGCGAACACGTACCGCTCGGTGCAGACCAGGCACGCTGGAAGCGTGCGTACCCAGGGGAGGCAGCAGCAGTTACCCTACTTGGCCTTCAACACGACGAAGGTAATGTCATCTTCTTGCGGCCGGTCGCCGGCCCACGTTTCGCTCACGTCGACGAAGCGCTCGATGATCTCGCGCGGCGAAAGGCGCGCGGCCTCGGCCAGGACCTCCCTGGCCTTCGCGTAATCGAGCATCTCACCGAGCGCGTTGAAGCGCTCCGGGAAGCCATCGCTCATCAAGACGACGACATCGCCGCACCCCAGCCCGGTCTCCTGCTGCCGGTAAGGGTAGTGAGCCACGCTTCCCAAGGGCATCCCACGGAGCATGACCTCTTCGACCGTCCGCGTCCGCGCGCGGTAGATCAACACCGGCGGCATCCCGGCGGCACTGAGCGTGAGGCGGTGGTCCTTGACCTTGACGATGGTCATCGCCATGTAGAGCGCGCGCAGGTTCATCAGTTTGAGCGCCCGCGAGGACTGGTGAAAAATGTCGACGATGCCGTTGTGGTGGGAGAGGTGTTTGAAGAGGGCTTTGGTGGCCGTGACCATGGTGCCCGCTTTGAGGCCGTGGCCGGTCGCGTCGCCGATGGCGATGGTCAGCGTGCCGTCCTCGCCGAGGTGGAAGTCGTAGTAGTCGCCGCCGACCTCGGCGGCGGGCTTCATGTAGACCGCGACCTCCAGGTGCGGGAGTTGCGGCACCTGGCGGGGGAGCATCGAAAGCTGCAACTGACGGGCTTCTTCCAGTTCTTTCGCGCGCTGCTCGTTTTCGGCTTCGAGTTCCTGGCGGCGGCGCGCCTCCTCGACCATCCGCTCGACGAGCCGTGCGTTCTCAATCGCGAGGGTCGCCGGCCCGGCGACGCTCATCAGCAGCCGCTCGTCTTCGCGCGAGTAGGGCAGGTCGCCGAGGCGCGGGCCGAGCGAGATGATGCCGAGCATCTCATCTTGCGTCGCCAGCGGCAACAAGAGTGCAGACTTCAACTCCCGCAACGCTTCGCGCTCAGCCCACACTTCACCGTCGTTTCCATTGCGTGGCGCGGAGGGCGGCGAGCTTTGATCACGCCAATCAACTTCAATCGGCCTCCCCGTCTCCGATAACCGTCCGACGACCTCCGCGTGGCGCGGCAAACGGCACTCGCGCACCCTGGCCATCGGATGCCCATCCGCCGGACTGTACTCGCAAAGGTAGGCGCTCAGGTAATCGCCTGATACCTCGTCGCGCACCAGGATCGCCACGTTCTCGGTCTGGAGCGCCGTCTGGATTTTGGTGGCGACCAGTTCGAGCAGCCGCGGCAGGCTCGCCGTGGTCCGCAATGACTCGGCCAACTCGGTGATGATCTGCTGCGCGTCGTAAGCCTGGCGGAAGAAGTGGCGGTCAATCACCGGCGCCAGCAGGCGCTGATGAACGGCACGGCTGGCATTGTAGGCCGCGATGCCGACGACAGCAGAGGTGAGACCGATGACCAATCCCGACGGGCGCAGCCAATTGAAGATGGTCGTCAAGAGCACGGTCAGCGCCGCCCAGACCACCAGCGCCTCCAGCAGGAGTGACCCGCGCGAGACGAGCACGTAGCGCACGCCGCGCCGGATGATCAGGCTGACCGGGATCACCTGGTGGCGCACAATCGCGTAGGCGAACGAGAGCGGGATGAGCGGGAGCGTGAAGAGCAACGCGGTGTCAATCCAGCCCCAGATCGTCGGCAGCCTTTGTGCCAATCCTGTCCACACCCCTGCCGGCATCAGGAAGATGTTGAAGAAACCGACCACGCTGCCTGCCGCCACGACGCGTAGCTTGCGCCGCGCCACGGCGTCCGAGGCGCGGTAGCCGATCGCCAGCGCCGCCAGCCCGCCGACCAGATACCCGAGGGCGACAATCCGGGCCGCCTGCGTGAGCCAGTTTTGTCTGACCAGCCAGGCGACGGCCGCGCCGAGCGGGAAAACTTCCGCCAACGTCCCGACCCCGAACTTGGGCAGGACGAGCAGGTAGAAGGGCCAGTAGAGGCGCGACTCCAGGCGCGGGAAGCGGCGCAGCAGCGGCGACCGCGCGGGGAAGATCAAAAAGAAGTGCATGAAGGTTGGCACGGACCAGAACGCCGCGACCAGCGCCACCATCTCTATCTGCTTGATCAGCAGCGGGAGGCCGTCGGTGGGGACGCGAATGGTGCCCGCCACGCCGCCGAGCACGATCGCGAGCAGCCAGGCTTGGCGGTCGCCGGGTTTGATCAGGAAGACACCCAGTCCGATGACGAGGAAGAGCAGCTTGACGGGGTAGATGGCCATCCTGAAGGGGACTTGCGACAACTCCGGGCCGGTCGTGCTGAGCGCCACCTCCTGGGTTTGGCCGTCGCGCCGGACCACCAGCGTGTAACGAGTCTTGGCCCGCACGCGCCAGCGCTCTCGTGAGACGACCGGCATCACCTCTGGCCTCGCGGCCTTGAGCGCCATGATTTCGTCGCCGACGCGCAGGCTCGTCGCCGCCGGACCGTCCGTGGCGACCCTCGTCACCACGACGCGGCCGTCCCGCCATTCGGCGCCCCACCCGCGGAGACTGGTGAGCACCATCGTGTAGATGTCGGAGTAGGCGCTGGCCCCGGTCTGAATCAGCAGCAGCAGGAAGAACAGGCACCCGAGCACTAGTCGGAATCGTTGGCTCATATGCGTCACGCGGCCAGCAGTTCAATCGGCGGACGCAGCAGAGATTGTTTTTCCATGTCGTCACCGATGATAGCGGATGGCAATCGGAAGCAACCTTTTGCGTTTCTTTGCGGCTTGGCGCCTTGGCGAGAACCTTAGCCTCTCGCCAAGGCGCCAAGGACGCAGACAAAAGAAATCCGCCGTATAGATCAGTATCTCTACTTGCTGAGCTTGGCGTACGACGGCCGGGCGCCGGAGGACTGAAGCTTCTTCGCGACGCGCTCGACCTCGGCCATCGTCCGCAGCAGGTTCTCGCCGAGGACCTGCTTCACGTCCGCCTCCGAGTAGCCGCGCTTGAGCAGCTCGTAGGTGATGTTGGGCAGCTTCGAGACGTCCTCCATGCCTTCGGGCAGTTGTCCGCCAACGCCGTCGAAGTCCGAGCCGATGCCCACGTGGTCGATGCCTGCGACCTGGGCGATATGGACGAAGTGCTCGATCAGCATCTCAAGCGGCACCTGCGGCGGCGGCCCGGTGAGTTTCTCAATTTCGGCGCGCGCCTGCCGGAGGTCGCCGGAGCGCTGGCGAATCTCGTCGATCTTGGCCTGCACCTCCGGGCTCGGCTTGACGGCCTTGGTGTTGACGAAGCCCTTGGCGAAGTTGACCATCACCACTCCGCCCTTCTTGCCGACCGCCGCCAGCATCTCGTCCGTCATATTACGCGGCACGTCGGTCAGGGCGCGTGACGATGAATGCGAAGCGATCATGGGCGCTTCACTCACCGCAATCGCGTCCCAGAAGGTCTTGTCCGCGACGTGCGAGATGTCGACCATCATCCCCAACCGGTTCATCTCGCGCACCACCTCTTTGCCGAAGTCAGTGAGGCCGTCGTGGTGTTTGACGTTCGGCAGGTTGATGTCGCCCGAAGAGTCGGCCCAATTATTCGTGTTCGTGTGCGTCAAGGTCATGTAACGCACACCGAGCCGGTAGAACTGCCTGAGCGCCCCGAGGCTGTCTTCAATCGCGTGGCCGCCTTCGATGCCCATCAGCGCCGCGATCTTGCCCGATTTGGCAATGCGGCGGATGTCATCAGAAGTGAACGCCATCTCCAGCGACCCCGGGTGGCGGCGGGCCTGCTCGTAGACGCCATCGATCATCTCGAGCGCGCGGCGGGCCGAGCCGCCATTCCGCGCATAGCTGGCCGCGACGTAGATGGCGAAGAACTCCGCGTCGAGCCCGCCCTCTTTCATCCGGGGCAGGTCGGTTTGCGTGTGACCGCTCGTGTCGCGCGTGCCGAGGTCAAAGCCTTGGTCGGTGATCGGAGAGGTGATGTCGTTGTGCGTATCGATGACGATGGCCTCCCGGTGGATCTTGGCGGCGCGCTCGCGCAACTTGGCATCATCGTTTTGCTGCGATGAGACGGGCAGCGCCATCAAGCCGAAAGTGATGAGAAGAACAGCAAACAGAGAGAAACATTTGGGCATGAGCTTTCCTCGGTTGTGAAATGTTACCAGCGTAAAACTTGCAGGACGCTCTGAAGACAACCGAGATCATAGCGATTGTCCCGGCCCGCGTCCAGTCGCCTATAGAGTTCGAGAGAAAGAATGTCCCGCGACCTGTTAGGTTGCGGGTGCGTTCGCCGAAGAGCCCAGTTGAGGTCAAAGGACTTTTTGCGGAGACCACCGCAACCTAACAGGTCGCGGGACGGCGCGCCAACATGATCCATTTTCTTGAAAGCTATAGGAGGTTCTGCTTGGGCAATTATTCCTCGCCCCGGTTCACCTCACCGCCTTGAGATAAATCACCGGATGGATTTCCCAGGCTGTCGCGCGCCAGTTGCGAACTCTACCTGGCCTCGTGTTTTCTGCCTCCTCAGCGTGCCCGGTGTCGAAGAACAGCCAACCTTCAAAGCGACACCAGCGGCCCACCAACTCTCGCGTGAGGGTGGGTGCGGACCAATCCCAGCCTTGCCCTCGAGCCCACGCCCTCATCCGTGGGGTGACTTCAAACACGGCGCGCTCTCGTGGCGGCGCGTCCGGGCGGAGCGCCACCTCTATGTGGGTGTCGCGCCGGATGAATGAAAAGCAGTTAGCGCTCTCGATGCTGCCCTCTTTGACGGCGACCACGTAGCCCTCGACGGTGGCTGCTCGCGAGGCGGACCAGCGCGCCTGATCGTCACCGGGCGCGAGCAGCGCGGCGAGCGTCACCCGCTGATCGAAGTCCATCGCCTGCGGCAGCGCAGTCCGATTCCTGAGACTATTGAATGCCCGCTTGCTTGGAAAGATTGCGATCCCCTGGGGCGGGCAATTCGCTTGAGCCAAGAAGAGCGCGGCGGCTATTAAAAGGGACACGCTGATGATCTTGAAACGTCTCAACTCGGTTGTTATTTTTCCAGCTTTGGTGTTAGCCTAGCCCATCGTTGAGGCTGGCCGGGGAAACTTCACAGGCTCCTGCGGCCCCTCAGCGCATATCGTTAGACAGCGATCCCAACCCGTCAAGAGCACTCACGAAGGAAATCGCGATGAAGCGTCTGGCCCTGATGATCGCGCCCAGGTTATTCCGTCTCACCTTCAGCCGCCTCGGCACAGGAGGCCCGCTGACAAGGAGTTTATGAAAACCATCACCCTCGATAAACCCGGACAGTTTTCGCTGACCGACACCCAACTGCCGACCGGGCCAGTCACAGGTCAGGCCCTGGTGCGCATCCGTCGCATCGGCGTCTGCGGCACGGACCTGCGCGCCTTCACGGGAAAGCAGCCCTTCTTCAGCTACCCGCGGGTCCTGGGCCACGAATTGAGCGCCGAGGTCGTCGCGGCAGAGCCGAATGAATTCGGGGTCGCGCCCGGAGACCGGTGTGCCATCGAGCCCTACTTGAACTGCGGCCATTGTATCGCCTGCCGCCAGGGCAAGACGAACTGCTGCGTCACCCTTCAGACCTTAGGCGTTCATACCGACGGCGGGATGCGCGAGTTGCTGACAATGCCTGCGAGGAAGCTTCATCGGTCAAAGGTTCTGACCTTAGACCAACTCGCGCTCGTTGAGCCCTTGGGCATCGGCGCCCACGCGGTGGCGCGCGCCCAATTGGAAGCCGGTGAGTTCGTGCTGGTCATCGGCGCCGGGCCAATCGGCCTGGCTGTGATTCAGTTCGCCTCGCTGGCGGGCGTGAGGCTGATCGTGGCGGACGTAAGTGAAGACCGGCTCAACTTCTGCCGGCAACATTATCAGGTTGAATTCACCGTGTCGGCCCAGACTGACGCGCTCGCCCAGGTCCAGGACATTACCGCAGGGGATTTGCCGACGGCCGTCTTTGATGCGACCGGCAACCCTGATTCGATGGCGAAGGCGTTTGACTTCGTGGCGCACGGCGGGCGCCTGATCTTCGTCGGTTTGATTCAGGGTGACGTCGCCTTTCACGACCCTGATTTCCACCGCCGTGAACTCACGCTGCTCAGCAGCCGTAATTCCACCGCGGCCGACTTCACCCGCATCATCTCGCTGCTCGAAGCCGGCCGCATCAACGCAGACCCTTGGATCACCCACCGCGTGAACTTCGCTGAAATGATCGATCAATTCCCAGACTGGCTGAGCCCGCAAGCCGGCTTCATCAAAGCGGTGGTCGAAGTTTAATCGGCGGGAGGAGCCAAGGATGAACAGACACGCACGCTACCTGGTCGCCGGTCGGATCATATTGTTGCTTTGCCTGGCGCTCGCGAGCCATTCCGTTTTAGCTCAAGGGGGCAAGATGAAGGTTATCCTCGACACCGACATCGGCGATGACATCGATGACGCCTGGGCGCTGGCCTTTATCGTCTCGCACCAGAACTTCGAGCCGTTGGGAGTGACGATGGCCCACGGCAACACTCCGGGGCGGGCCAAGATCGCCTGCAAGATGCTCCACCTGGCCGGGCGCGACGACATCCCCGTCGCGGTGGGCCGCCAGACCAACAGCCGGGCTGACTACCAATTCTCCTGGGCCGAAGACTTCGGGGCCACAAAGCCGATCACCCAGCCGGCCGCCGATTTCATCGTCGAGACGGTCAAGCGCCATCCGGGCGAAGTCACGTTGATCGCAGTCGGGCCGCTCCAGAACATTGCCGACGCGCTGCGCAAGGAGCCTGACCTCGGCAAGTACGTCAAGCGAGTCGTGCTCATGAGCGGCTGCGTTTACGGGACGGCCAGCAAGCCGACGACACCCATCCCCGAATACAACGTCTACGCCTCGACCGCCGACGCGCAACTCGTCTACGGCGCCGGGTTGCCGCTGACGATTGTGCCGCTCGACTCGACGACCCACGTCCAGTTGCGCGATGACGAGCGCGACCAGGTCCGCAAGTATGTCTCTCCGCTCACGCACGCGGTCGAATGCCTCTACCGCCTGTGGCTGGCGAATCCGACTTCTCGCATGACCCTGCACGACCAACTGGCAGTCGCCGAGACGGCCAGTCCTGGGACTTTTTTCAGCAAGAAAGAGACCCTGCGGCTCGCGGTGGATGACAAGGGCTATACGCGCATCGACCCTGAGCGAGGCAAGCCAGTAGTGGTGTGCCTTGAGCCGAAGCGCGACGAATTCATGAAGTTCTATATCTCGCACCTGATCGGACAGCGCCTCGGGATGTAGAATGAAGGCGTCATCGGCGGCGTGCCGCGGGGCGCAATGAAAGGAGAGCCATACGATGACTTGGATTCGGACCATCCCTTTATCGGAAGCGGATGAGAAACTGCGGCGGGCGCTTGAGTCCCAACGCGAGCTGTATCCGGTAGAGTATGCCACGCCGGTTCAGCCGACCGACGACGGCACGGCCGGGATCGTCGCTTCGCACAGCTTGATCCCGGACGCCCTCTACCATGCCTTCTCCACTTTCGGCGCACTCATGTCGCCCGACCTGCCCTTGAGCCGGCGGCAGCACGAGATGATTACGACCGTCGTCTCAGTCACCAACCGCTGCCACTACTGAATCACCTCGCACGCAGAGTTTCTGCGTCGAGTCACGTTGGATGAAGGGTTAGTTCAGACGCTGCGTGAGGATTACACCAAGGCGCCGATTTCGGAGCAGGACCGCGCGATGCTGGACTACGTGGTGCAATTGACTAAGGACGCCACCCGCATCACGCGTCAAGATCACGAGCGGTTGCGGGGCGTCGGCTTCGATGATCAAGCGATCTTGCAAATCACGCTGATCGCCTCATGGTTCAACTACATCAACCGCGTCGCGGACGCTTTGGGAGTGGGGCGTGACTAGGCTGCTGTGGCAAAAGTGTGTCTGCCTTTTCTCGCTCATCGCCGCCATCGCGCATCTGCCTCCTCCTCTGAATGCATCCATACTCGCAGGCGGCTACTCGCTGCCTGCGGTGTGCCAATCAACCGGGATGGATCATCCACAGATGCCGTCGTTATCAAAAACGGAATTCGAGATTATTGAAGGGAAGTTTCACGACGGCCTCGGCACATACGCTGAGCTGGTGCTCGCCAATGAGCTAATCGCGCTCAGGCAATTGACTCAACCTACCTTTGATACTACGCGCAGTATAGGGAAGATGCGAGGTGCTATGGATTCCCTTCTAAGTGCCCATCCTAGTCGCGCCGTCTTTCAGCGAGAGATCAGCAATATTGAGGCTGCTGCCAGACAAGGAGCAGTTGAATTGCTAACCAAAATAGGGAAGGGCACGCTGAGGCGAGTTCGGCACGTTCCGCGGGAGTTTGCCAATGCTAGCGCCGGCGATCTCATTCTCGAATTTACCGACCGTCCCAAAGTACCCATTTCGGTGAAGACGGATAAATCAGGGAAAGTGGCTTTAGCCGAAGGGCAAACACCAGAGATTGGGAAGAAGTGGGCAGAGAGATACTTTAAAGTCACGGGGGCGGAACTGAATGCCATGATTCGTGAGCTCGGTTTTTCAGGTATGGTAGAACTCAAGTCCCACTACTTAAACGTGGCTCGATTGGTTGCGGAAGTAATGATTCGCAAGTTAGATCTCGAAGAGCACCAGCTTGCAGATTTCAGTCAAGCCAAGGTCCGTAACATCGATGCGGTTAAGCACCTGCTCCGTCAACTCCTGCTCTTTAAGAAAGGAAACGATCAAAGTCACGTCATTATCTTTAGCCGCTCGACGGGAGAGGTGAAGTGGGAGTCACTGCTTGATGCGATAGATCTTGACAGCCTGACCGGCGATAGAATCTCGCTCTTACCATCTCGTCCAAGAGGCGGACGGCCCATCGGCTCTGAATTCGGTATCAGGATTGATGGTAAGACCGTGGTCTCTTTTCAAGTCAAACACAGAAGAGGCCGAACTCGCGGGACACTTCATCAGTACGAGTTCAGTGATATTACGACTCGTCTGCGGATTTGACGACCTGGACGTAGTGGACGTATTCGACAGTCGCGTCGCGCTTGTATTCCCGCCCGTTATCAGCCTTGAACCGATTGTAATTGGTCTGAAACGTCTGGGGCGTGCCGCGCAGACCGAGGATGTCACGAATGTCCTCCAGGCTCAGGACTCCCTCATCGTTATAGCTGACGAGGATATGTTTTGCCCGCGCTGCTCGGACCAGCTCTGATAGCGCATCCTTGGCCGATCTCTGCTGGCAATATCGGCTCCGCGGGTAGTCACGCATGCCAGTGACTCCGGTGAGTCGGGGGTTGTCGTAGGCTGCGATAGTCTCTAGGACATGGTAATTTGCCCCGTACTGCCGGTGGTTATAAGGCGGGTCCAGATAGAGAACATCGCACTCGATCTCTTTAATCAGCGCGTTAGCGTCTTCGTTATAAACTCGGCACCCGCTCACGTGATTCCATAGCTCTAACGGCCGAAGCGTCAGCGGCCTCTTGGCACTCTCTTTGAATGCCTTCAAGAAGGCCCCGTAGACGCTGGCGGTATTAGCCACCTGGTCAATCGCCTCAAGCAACGAGCATAAGATGTAAAAATACTCCGGCTCCGTAATCAGTTGCTGCGCGCGCCAATTTTCAATCGCCTGGCGAATAGCGTCAGCCTTCTCGGCGTTCTCTTGCGTGTAGTAAAGTCGCTTGCCGGCCGGGCTATAGTGCTGGGTGATAAATCCTGAGACCCGAGGCAGGTGGTTAATGAATGCTAGCGCCTCTTCCGCTGGGTCTCCGAGGAGAGTGCGATACTCAGCAATTTCAGCGGGGTAATGCGCACGCAGCCCGCTGAAGGTCGGGGCTTCATTGATCTCAATATATGCTTTGTTCAGGACATACGCATAATACTGGAGATCATTAGCGATGACTTGCAGGCCCAGGTGCTTAAAATGGCGCCCCACTGCACCAGTTCCGGCAAAGATGTCACAAAAGACTCTCTCACTGCCATCAGTTACTCTGCGAAAAACCTGCTCAAGAAATGGGCGAAGTGTGTATTTAGAACCGATATAGTTCATGCCGCTACTCTGGATTCCAATGTTATGAAAGAAAGTATCTCTTCAGCTTCGAGGAGTATATATCACACAGCCTGGTAGCAAAATGGGGTTAAGAGCTTCTGCCAAAAGACGCTGTGATAGGCAACCAGCTTTCTGCTCAGCGGGCGCACCGCCGAGCCGTCGATAAGTGAGTAGCTGCCGGTGCCGATCACGGCTGCGCCGATGCAAACTTCAGGCAAGGATTTTATTGCTGCGCGACCAGCCCCGCTCTTAGAGCTTCGATACCCGTATCTCTCCGTTTCTCTCGTCAAGCTCAATCCGGCACCCCGCTAGCAGCCCCATCCCCACGAGAGAATCGCAGCCGGAAGGCCCTGCCAGAACTGGGACCCGAACGGTCACCCCAAACCAGATAACCCTTGCTTCGTAAAGATCAGCGATCATGGCGCGGCCATCCGCCAGGCTCGCTGTAGTGCTGATCACGAACGGAAGGTTCCATCTGGCAATCGTGTCTTCCGGCAGATAGAGACAGTCATTGAAGCCTGTATCAACAACCAGTTCATGCGCGTCGTCGGCCTCAATCACTTCCAGCTTGACGTAAGGTGTGTAGTCAGGAGCCAGTCTGCCTTTCACTCTTGTGTTCTGGTTACGCGCGGGGTATGCGCATGAATCACCGCCGACTCGCCGACGCCACGAGCATAGACCTCACCCCGAGCAGCGTTCGGATATTTCTGCCGCAGGCGATCGGAGGCTTCTAGGAGAGAACGGCCCAGGAAATACTCCCGGCTGGGAAGGTGGATGGCGACAATTTGACCACGACAGGTTGGCTCCAGCAGCGGCTTGAGCTGCTGCTCATAGATGGATTCGCCCACCCGTGCCGCCTCTTCTCTGATGGTTGCTGCATCAGTCTGTGAAATCGCCATAGGCCCAGTATACTCCAGCTCAGGACCCGATCAAGCATCCGAGCGCACGCAGAAACGACAGCGGCCAGCTTTCAGCCCGAGGCCGAGCTTATCAGCCGTCGAGTGATCGCTGGCCGCTGAAGTTTGGCGGCTACTCTTTCTTCGCCACCGGCCCCTTCTGGCCGATCTCCTTGAGCAATTCCTGCACTGCCGTCTCAAGCTGGCGGTCACGGCCCGCGAGGTTGTCCTCCGGCGTGTTCTCGACCAGAATGTCCGGCCGCACACCGTAGTTCTCCATGTTGGTCCGCTTCTGGTCGGCGAGGAAGACACCGACGCCGGGTGTGCGCACCGTCGAGCCGTCGATTAACGAATAGCTGCCGGTGCCGATCACGGCGCCCATCGTCGGCGTGCCGATCACTTTGCCCAGGCCCAGGGCGCGGAAGCCCGCGGGGAACATCTCGGCGTTAGAGGCCGAGCGCCAGTTCTGCAAGACCACCTTGGGCCCGAAGAAGCCGGCGAAGGGGCGGCCCGTGGCTTCGGTGCCGCGCGGCTGCCAGACCTGATATTGGCGTTGGACGAGGATCGCGAGCAACTCCTGTTCGATGTTGCCGCCGCCGTTCCAGCGCTGGTCGATGACGAGGGCCTCCTTGTTGCGGTTCTCGCGGATCTCTTTCTCGAACTTGCGCAGCGAGGGCTGATCCATGGCCCGGATGTGCAGGTAGCCGATGCGCCCGTTCGAGAGCTTGTCGACCGTCTCGCGCCGCTCCTTGACCCAGCGGTCGTAGCGGAGCTGGCTGTAGGCTTGCGAGGAGACCGGCTCGATGCGCGTCTTCCAGGCGCCGTCTTCTGAGGGCTTGTTGTTGAAGGTCACCTCGACCTTGCGATTGAGGCGGTGGTTGAGCAGTTGCCAGTAGTTGTCACCGGCCTTGACGGGCTTGCCGTTGATCGCGATCAGGTAGTCGCCCTTGCTCACTTTCACCCAATCCTTGTCCGCCGGCCCGTCCTCGTAGACGTGAGTCACGCGGTAGCGGCCGGCTTGATCATCGGCCTCAAGCTCGACGCCGAGGTGGGCGGTCTGGGTGCGGCCTTCGAGTCCTTGGAGGCCGGGCGCGGCGCCGGTGTGCGAGGCGTTCAGCTCGCCGATCATCTCGTTGATGATGTTGAGCAGTTCCTGGCGGTCGCCGACGTGCTCGACGAGCGGTTGATACTTGGCCCTCGCCGCGTCCCAATTGTACCCGTGCATCTCCGGGTCATAGAAACGATACTTCATCGTGCGCCAGGCGTCATCGAACATCTCGGCCCATTCGCTGGGCTTGTCGATCCTGACTTTGGCCGTGAAGCTGATGCGCCGGCGAGCGCCTTCACTACCGCCGCGCCCCGCTGCTGCCGCTGCCGCGGCGAACCCTCCGGTCGCACCGCCGCCCGTCGCTGCCATCGGCACTGAGTAGACGCCGTTGCCTTCTTTGAAGAAGAGCGTGCGGCCGTCGCGGGTGAAATTGAAGTTGGAGATGCCGCCGCCGAAGCCGCCGAAACCGCCGCGGCCACGGCCACCTTCTTCATCGCCTGACACTGCGCCGGTCGTGATGCGCGTGAGCCGACGGCCGTCCTCCTGGATCGAGTAGACCACCGGCACGTTGCGTGTGGTGGCCGGCTCGCTCGTCAGAAAGACGATGGTGCGGCTGTCGGGGGCGATGGCGTAGTTGAAGGCGCCGAACGGCATGCGCGTGAGCTGGCGCGTGCGGCGCTTGAGCCCCGCCCAGTCGATGTTGATCTCCTTCGGCGGCTGATTGCGCGGCGGGCCTGCGCGGCGTGGGCCGGCGTCACCGGTCGGGTCTGACTGATCGCCTTGGTCGGCACGCGCCTCCGGGTCACTCGGGTCGCGCTCTTCGCGTTCGAGTGTGATCGAGTAGATCTGCGCTGACGCGCGATCACCGCCGAAGCCGCCGCCACCGCCGCCACCGCCCTCATTGCGGACGAAGTAAAGCTTGCGGCCGTCGGGGCTGAAGCGGGGGTTGATGTCACTAGAAGAATCGAAGGTCGCCTTCCGCTCTTCGCCGCCGGCTGACGGGATCAAGTAGATGTCTGTGTTCCGCGTGGGGTCGGCTTTCGAGAAGGCGATCCACTTGCTGTCCGGCGACCAGACCGGCGCGCCGATATTGCCGTACCTGGATGAGGACAACTCCGCCGTCTGCTTGCTCTCGACGCTGTACTTGCGCAGCTTGTTGTCGGAGGAAGTGAAGGCGATCTCCTTCGAGTTCGGCGACCAGGCGAAGGAGTTTTTGAGCACGTCTAGATCAGTGATCTTCTGCGGCTCGCCAGCGCCGTCGGACGAAATCAGGTAGATCTCTTCACGACCGCTGCGGTCGGAGATGAAGGCGATCCACTTACCGTCGGGCGAGTACTCCGGGTCTTTGTCTCGGGCCGGGCTGTCGGTGATCTGGCGGAGGTCGCCCTCTTCGGTCGGGGCGGTGAAGATCTCGCCGTGGATCGAAAAAGCGATGCGGCGACCCGACGGGGCGAGGTCGTAGTCGTCTACTTGAGAGTTGAAGTCGCGGACCTCGGTCAGGTTCTCCTGCGTCTCGGCCGCGATGTCGAGCTTGATGGGCGTCGTCTTCCGGCTCGCGAGGTCCAGTTTCCAGACGCCGAAGTCGTGCTCGAAGACGATCACCTTGCCGTCCGAACTCATCGCCGGCCAGCGCACGTCGCCCGTCTTGAACGAGGTCACGCGCTCGGCCTTGCCGCCGCTTTCAGGCACGCGCCAGACGTTGGTGAGGCCCTGGCCTTCGCGGTCGGAGACGAAATAGATGTGCCCGTCCTGGCTCCACATCGGCCAGGAGTCCAGGCCGTCGAAGTCGGTCACGTCCGTAAACTTCTTTGCCGCGATGTCCATGACCGTGACGTCAGTCTGGTAAGCGCCGCGGTAATACTTGCGCCAATAGACCTGCCCCTTGCGGTTGAGCGCCAGCTTTTTGCCGTCGGGCGAGTAGGTCCCGTAGACGCCCATATCAGCGCCGGCGCTGCGCTCCATTCCGCCGTCGATGCTGACGGTGTAGAGCTTGCCCATGAAGTCCTCGCCGCGGTTGCTGGAGAAGAGCACGGCGCGCGAGTCGGGCGTCCAACCCTGCACCGTGTCGTCGGCGGAGTGGAAGGTCAGTTGCTTGGCCGCCCCGCCTTCGGAGGGGATGATGAAGACGTCGAGGTTCCCCTGGCGGTCGCTTGAGAAGGCGATCCACTTGCCGTCGGGCGAGAAGCGCGGGTAGACGTCACGGGCCTTGTGAACCGTCAGGCGCCGGACGTTCTGTCCCGTCTCATCGGCCGTCCAGATGTCGCCCAGGTACGTGAACACGATCCGGCCCTGGTGGTAGTGCGGGTAGCGCGCCAGCTTCGCCTCGCGGCTCGCGGCGGCGAACGGCACGCACAGCAGGAACAAAGTCGCTAATGCGTAGAATCTCTTCATTGGGTATCTCCTTGTTTGAGGCGAAAGGCGAAAGATGAAAGGCGAAAGTTCTTCCCTTTCGTCTTTTCACTTTCGCCTTTCGCCTGTCATAGCTTGGCTTCCAGGTTGGAAAGATTGGTGAGTGATAAAGACGCCGGCCGGGCGGCGGCGGTTACGAAACTTAGGGCAAATTGCGCGTCCGGTACGGTACCGGGAGCGTGAGCGACCGGCTGTGTCTCCCGTCGCTGACGCTCCGGGTACTGTACCGGACATCCATTTGAAATCCGCTCTAATCGGCCTGGCCGCTCGGCGAACCCGTGCGTTTCAGTTTGCGCCGTGGGATGGGCCAGAACTATGATAGCGTTCCCCCTCGACAGATCGGGTGCAGTGGGTCGGATGACTGAACCCTTGCGGGCAATCATCCTCAAGACCTTCCCCTTCGTCATGAAGTGAGCAATATGGGATTAGCAAAGAACTGGCGGGCTCTGGCTCTGATCCTTGCGGTCAGCTTTATTTCGGCCCTCGCGCGTGAAGTCGGCTCGTGGCGCTGGCAGAATCCGCGTCCGCAGGGCAATCCGCTCTATGCCATCGGCTTCAGCGACACGAAGCGGGGCCTGGCGGTCGGGCGCGACGGGACCATTTTGCGCACGGCGGATGGAGGGCGGAGTTGGCTTTCGGTCCGCAGTTCGGTCAGCACGCCGCTCTACGGGCTCGCGCTGCGAGGGCGGCGGGCGTGGGCGGTCGGGGCGCGTGGCACCATTATCACTTCACGCAACGGCGGAGAGAGCTGGGCCGAGCAAGGGAGCGGCACGAAGAAGCATCTCTATGCCGTCTACTTCAATGACGAGCAGCGGGGCTGGGCCGTGGGAGTCGAGGGGCTGATCCTGGCGACGAGCGACGGCGGCGCGACGTGGGCCGCGCGGGAGAGCAGAGTGGGCAAGCACCTGCACGCGGTCGCCTTCATCGACCAGCAGGTCGGGGTGGTGGCGGGGGACGAAGGGACGCTGCTGGTCACTAAAGACGGAGGCGCGTCCTGGCGGGGGCGGCCACAGAATGTGACGAGCAACCTCCTCGGCGCTTGCGCCGTTGCGCCTGATAAGCTCTGGGTGGTCGGGTTGAATGGGACGATTCTACAAAGCACGGACGCGGGCGAAACCTGGGCGGCACAGCAGAGCAACTCATCGAGCCATCTCTACGCCGTCTCTTTCATTGACGACAAGCGCGGGTGGGCGGCGGGGGCTGACGGCGTGATCCTCCACACGACAGACGGCGGCGCGACTTGGAACGCGCAGCTTTCAAACAGCGCGCAGTTGTTCGGGGCGCTTCACTTCATTGATGACAAGAACGGATGGGTCGCGGGCGAGGGCGGCGCCATCTACGCGACTACGGACGGCGGCGAGAAATGGGCCCCGCAGACCGAAGGCCTCCTGGAGACGCTCACCGCGCTGGCTTTCGCCGATGGCCGCCGCGGCTGGGCCGTCGGGACGCACGGGACGATTCTCGCGACCGAGGACGGCGGGCGGTCGTGGCGCACGCAGCTTTCAAAGACAACGGCCGACCTGCGTGCGGTAAGTTTGATCGATGCGCGACAAGGGTGGATCGTCGGCGAGCGCGGCGCCAGCCTTCGCACAGTTGATGGCGGCGCGACGTGGGAAGTCAAAACCAGCGGCGCCGATCCCAACCTTCACGGCGTCGCGTTCATCGATGCCCAAGAAGGATGGATCGCAGGCGAAGGCGGCTTGATCCGGCACACGGCGGACGGCGGCGAGAAGTGGACCCCGCAGACCTCGAACACACGCTTCTGGCTGGAGACGATCACTTTCGTCGATAAACAGCACGGGTGGGCGGCGGGCGAGGCGGGGACGATTCTCCGCACCACGGATGGCGGCGCGACGTGGGCGACGCAGGAGAGCGGGACGCGCCGCTGGCTCTACGGTCTCTCGTTTGCCGACGCGCGGCAGGGCTGGACCGTCGGCGAAGAAGGGCTGATTTTGCGCACCACTGACGGTGGCGAAAATTGGGTGGTGCAGATCAGCGGCGTGCCGAGCAATCTGCTCAGCGTTCACGCGATGAGCGCGAAGCGGGCGTGGGCCGTCGGGCTCAACGGCATCATCCTCCACACGGCGGACGGCGGCGCCACCTGGAAGCGCGATGCGAGCGGCACGACGACGCCGCTGCGCGCCATCGCCTTCCGCGGCGATGACGAAGGGTGGGCGGTCGGGCGCGACGGCGTGATCCTACGCTACGACGGGCCGAGCGCGGGCGAGTTGCGGACGATTATCAAGAAAAAATAAATGGCTTCTGGTTGCGGGGGCGAATGGCGGGGTGGATAATGCTTGATGCTGCGACCTAGCTAACGATAGAGTTTCAGGTTATGGCCTTTCCTATTTCACAGAGATAAAGTTGCATATCAACGCTGCCGCCGGGAAGATCATCAGCCGGCCGAGCCGGAAAGGAGCCGCAAAACCATGTCAGAGATGATCGTCGAAAACATTCTCAAACAGATCGCAGCCCTGCCCTTCATTGAACAGCAGCGATTACACGATTTGCTGGGCGACCGATTGCGCCAGCCGACAAAACGGCCGCTGGATCGCCACGGCATCCCGATCCCGGAACCGGATTATCGAGAGGCGATGCAATGGCTAGCTGAACACGCCCGCGAATATGCTGGGCAGTGGGTAGCGCTTGAAGGCAATCGGTTGATCGCGCACGGGCCAGACGCCCGCGCCGTTTACGCTGCGGCCAATGCTGACGGCGCATACCTGCCCTTGGTGACGCTCGTCGAGGATCCGGATGCGCCTCCATTTGCCGGATTCTAAAGATGAAACAACTGGCCTTTACTCAAGCATACCTCTACCCGGACAGCCCGGAGGGGATCACCATTCCCGCGCTGCTCAGTTACGGCGGCAAAACTATCGCCGTCAACGCTAAAGTTGACACTGGCGCCGAGCACTGCCTGTTTCGTTACGAGCACGCTGAGGAACTCGGCGTGCCGGTTGAGCAGGGCATTCCAGAGGTGATGGACACGCTCGGCGGCCCGCTGGAAACCTTCGGTCACGAAATCACGATCCAGACCTGCGGGCTGGTGTTTCAAAGCCTGGTGTTCTTCGCCAAGTATCCTGGTTTGCGGCCCAACCTCCTCGGACGCCAGGGCTGGCTGCGCAATCTCCGGCTGGCCGTAGTTGATTACGACAATCTACTCTACCTGAACGTCTACGGCTGATAGCGAGCTAAAGGCCGTGACGGCTCAGTCCACAACTTTCGGTCGAGCGTCAGGCTTACTGTCTGCTGACAGAAGATGTTTTGGCGTCAAAGCTTGAACGGGTGAGGAAGAGGAACGATGGCGAACCAAAGTCGGCCTCACAGGTTGTCTGTCAACATCAGGCGTGGAACCAAATGGGGGCTGACGATGGGTTTGGCGGCCAGCTTACTTTCGGGATCGGGAGCGCAAATATCAGGCGCGACCACCATCGTTTATTCTACAGTCCAGAGTGCGGTGTTCAGAGTTAAGCGCGGTATCAGAACAGACTTCAGATCGCAGAAGCGTATGATGGAAAAGAATGCCAACGTCCGGCATGACAGAATGAAGAGCACAGAACCGCGAGAAGTTATGGTGCAAGACGAACGCCGCATCGCCGCTGAGAAGGCTCTTGCGGAGGCTGACCGACTGCACAGGCAAGGCACGACGGAGTCTTTGCGAAAGGCAGTTGAGAAATACGCAGAAGCAATCGCGCTCTTTCGAGCCGTGGGCGACCGCTCGGGAGAAGCCACCGTGCTCATCAACCTCGGCGCGACTTATGAGGATTTGGGGGAGAAACGCACGGCGCTTGAACACTACAACCGAGCGCTTCTGATCGCACAAGCCTGGGACAATCAAGAAATAAAAGCAAAAATGCTATTCATAACTGCTGGGGCCTACGTTTCGTTAGGTGAGCACCAGAACGCGCTTAACTATTACAATCTGGCATTGACATCGTGGCACGCTTTAGGCGACCAAGAGGCTGAGGCCGACGCGCTCGCAGCTATGAGCATAGTTTATCGCTCTTTGGGCCAACATCAGAAAGCGCTTGAGTGCTATAACCGAGCGCTCCCGCTTTACCGAGCCGTTGGAGGTCGCCGTATGGAAGCCCGCACACTCGACCACATCGGCGAGGTCTACAGATTGGAAGGCGAGCAGCAAAAGGCGCTTGAGTATCACAACCAAGCGCTGATGCTCGGACAAGCCACGGGCGATCGGGGCGAGAAGGCAGGCACGCTCGGTAAAATCGGCGAAGTATACTCCTCCTTGGGCGAGAAGCAGATGGCGCTTGACTACTACAACCGAGCGCTTTCGATTGCGCGAGCCGAAAGTAACCATTTAGTGGACTCCTATGTGCTTAATGCAATCGGCTCGATCTATGCTGATTTGGGCGAATACCAGAAAGCACTTGACTATTACGACCAAGCACTCTCGATCGTGCAAGCCATTAATGACCGATCAGGGGAGCCTACCACGCTTACAAACATCGGCCGGATTTACCATTCGCTGGGTAAGTATCAAAAGGCACTGGATTATTACAACCAGGTACTTGAGCTCTGCAAAGCCAAAGGAGATCACGGATGTCAAGCAACTGCGCTAAGCAACATTGGTTCAGTTTACGCTTCGTTAGGTGAGAAGCAGACGGCACTTGAGTTTTTCAATCGATTACTATCATTCCATCGTGCCACTGCCAATCGTTCAGGGGAAGCCGCCACGCTCACCTACCTCGGTTCGGTCTACGCCGATTTGGGCGAGCATCAGAAAGCTCTCGGCCACTATGGTCAAGCGCTCTTGCTGTCGCGATTCCTAGGTAACCGCGAGACCGAAGCTATCATCCTTTCCAATATCGCGCTCACAGAGCGTGATATTGGCGATCTTGAAGGGGCGCGTGCCAAAATTGAGGCATCACTAAAAATCATCGAGTCGCTGCGCATCAAGGTTGCGAGGCAGGATCTACGCACATCTTACTTTGCCTCGGTACAAGATAACTACGAGTTTTATATTGATCTGCTGATGCGACTCCACAAACAGCGCCCGACCGATAGGTACGACGCAGCAGCGATACAAGCTAGTGAACGAGCGCGCGCTCGTTTACTGCTTGAGAGTTTGACCGAGTCCCGTGCCAATATTCGGCAAGGAGTTGATCAAGCACTGCTCTCGCGCGAACGCACACTGCAACAACAACTGAATGCAAAAGCGGAGTTCGAGTTGAAGCTATTGGCTAGCCCGCACACAGAATCCCAAGCAGCCGCCGTTAAGAAAGAGATTGAGACACTGATAACCGAGTTACAGCAAGTTCAAGCGCAGATCCGGCAAGCCAGCCCAGGATACGCCGCGCTAACGCAGCCGCAGCCACTCACGCTCACCGAAATCCAACGGGAGTTTGACGCCGACACCATCTTGTTAGAGTACGCGCTAGGCAATAAGCGCAGCTACCTATGGGCGGTGACGCCGACCTCAATCAGCAGCTACGAATTGCCCAAACGTGCTGAGGTAGAAGCTGCGGCTCGGCAATTCTACGACTTGTTAACCGCAGGCAATCGTGGCGCGAGAGGCGAAACGGCTGTGCAGAGAACCTTACGTTTGAATGAGTCAAATAAGCAATACCGGGGGGCGGCAACCAAGTTGAGCCAGATGCTTCTCGGACCAGTCGCGGAGCAGTTGGGTACAAAACGTTTGGTGATCGTCGCCGATGGAGCGCTTCAGTACGTGCCATTTGGGGCATTGCCAATTCCGGTGGTGAATGACGAAGGCGGGCTAGGGAGTTTGACCGGCCGATGGAAGATCATGTTGCCAACTCCAAAACCAGCGTCAACTTTGAAGAGCGCAGAGAAGGAAGCTGATCTAACTCTCACGCCGCTGATCTTAAAACATGAGATTGTGAATCTGCCGTCGGCTTCAACGCTGGCGGTGCTGCGGCGTGAGGTGGCCGGGCGCAAACCAGCGGCCAAGACGTTAGCCGTGCTGGCTGATCCCGTCTTTACCAAAGATGACGAACGCATCAAGCCTGGCGCGCGCCGCACCGAGCAGCGAACCAGCCAGTTGGCTCCTAACCCAGTCAATGAGCGCATCCTCAAGCAACTCACCCAAAACCCCACTGGCGAACCGGGCGAGTTGCGCATCGCACGGTTGCCCTTCACGCGGCAAGAGGCCGAGCGGATTCTGGCGCTCGTGCCGGCGGGTGTTGGGATGAAGGCGCTCGATTTCGAGTCAAGCCGCGCGACGGCGATGAGCGACCAACTGAGCCAGTACCGCTATGTCCATTTCGCGACGCACGGACTGGCCGATAGCGAGCGCCCGGAGTTGTCTACCATCGTGCTCTCGCTCTTCGACGAGCAGGGCAGGCCACAGGAGGGTTTCCTGCGGGCGCACGAAATCTATAACCTGAACCTGCCGGCAGAACTTGTGGTGCTGAGCGCGTGTGAAACGGGCTTGGGCAAACAGATCAAGGGCGAAGGCTTGGTGAGTTTGACGCGCGGCTTTATGTACGCCGGGGCGGCGCGCGTGGTGGTCAGTCTGTGGAGCGTGAGTGATCGAGCCACGGCCGAGTTGATGGAAAAGTTTTACCGCAAGATGTTGGTTGAAAAGCAACGCCCGGCGGCGGCGCTGCGAGCAGCCCAGATTGAGATGTGGAAACAGCCGCAGTGGCGAGCGCCGTACTACTGGGCGGCCTTCACGCTGCAAGGCGAGTGGCGGTGAAATGAGGAAGCTCCTGTTTGGACGGTCAACAGCCGTCGCCTGAAAGGCGGTTGGTGTGAAGATTCTTTTACTCGAAACCATCCACGACGAGGCCGTCTCTCTGCTGGCCAAGCTCGGCGAGGTGCGGATGGTTGAAAGCCTCGATCCTGATTACGTCGAGCGACAATTCGTAGACGCCGCCGCGGCCCTAACGCGTGGCCGGGGCCGGATCACGCGCGAGGCGCTGGAGGCCGGCCGCGAACTCAAATGCGTCGCGCGGTGCGGCGCCGGGACTGACAACATCGACGTGGCGGCGGCCACCGAGTTAGGTTTGCCCGTGCTCTTTTCGCCCGAAGGCACGACCTTCGCGGTCGCCGAGCACGCCCTCATGCTGGCCCTCGCGGTGAGCCGAAAGCTCTCCTTCCTTGACCGCGAGGTGAAACGGGATAATTGGGAAGTGCGCAATCGCATCGGCCTCGGCGCTGAATTGCGCGACAAGACGCTCGGCATCCTCGGCCTCGGCCGGATCGGGCGGCGGATCGCGGAGTTGGGCCGAGCCTTCGGCATGAGCGTCGCCTACTGGAGCCCGCACAGCCGCGACGAGGAGTATACTTACCTGGAATTGGAAGACCTCTTTCGCTCGGCCGATGTGCTCTCGATCAGTCTCTCGCTCAATCGGGAAACGAGAGGATTGGTGAGCGCGCATCTGCTCGCCTTGATGAAGCCAACCGCGATCATCATCAACACCGCGCGCGGCGAAATCATCGATGAAGAGGCGCTCACGGCCGTGCTCGCCGAAGGGCGAATTGGCGGGGCAGGCCTCGACGTGATGGTGAGCGAGCCGCCGCGTGAGCATCACCCGTTATTCAAACTCGACAACGTCATCTTCACCCCGCACGTGGCGGTGCTGACGGATGTGGCGTATCGAAAGATGTGCGTGGAAGTGGCCGCTCAAGTTTCGAGCGTGCTGAAAGGCGAAAGACCGGACGAGCGCTTCGTCCGCAACCCTCAAGTCCTATGACAAAGGAGATCCCCATGAAATTCTCAATGCACAACTGGATGAGGCCGGAGCCGATTGAGACGACGCTGGAGCGCTTGCACCGCTTCGGCTACGACGGCATCGAGATCAGCGGCGAGCCGGCGCGCCACAACACCGACGAAGTCCGCGGCCTGCTCGACAAATACAAGCTTGAATGCTGGGGCGGGGTCACGATTATGACCGAGGGGCGCGACCTGGTGGCGGCCGACAAGTACGTCCGCGTCGGCACCGTTGCCTACATGAAAGACTGCATCCGGATGATCCGCGAGCTGAACGGCCAGATGTTCTGCATCGTCCCCTCGACCGTCGGCAAGGTCAGGCCGTCGGCCTCGCCCGCCGAAGAGTGGCAGTGGGTCGTCGAGGGGCTCAAAGAGGTCGCCGAGTTCGCGCAGGAGCACGGCATTACGCCGGGGATCGAGCCGCTCAACCGCTTCGAGACCTACCTCATCAACCGCCACGACCAGGCAATGGCGCTCGCGGACGAAGTAGGCTTCGGGATGCGCGTCGTGCTCGACGCCTTCCACATCAACATCGAAGAGGTTGACCCAATCGGGGCGATCAGAAAGGTGGGCAGCCGCCTGCTTGACTTCCACGTCGCCGACAATAACCGCCGCCCCGCGGGCCAGGGCAAGTACGACTGGGCGGAGGTTCTCGGCGCGCTCAAGGAGATTGGTTACGCCGGCCACCTGACGGCGGAGTTCGTACTGACGATTGACCGCACGCCGCTCGCGGTCTCGGGCGAGAAGCGGGAAAGCGACATGCAGTTCACCGCCGCCGACCTGAAATTCATCCAGAGCACCGGCTCGGGGCTGATCAGCGCGGCCGTGTATGATCAGGCGGTGAAGGACAATATCGACTACCTGAAGCGCTACCTGTAACGGCCGGGCATTCTTCCGCATTAACCGCCAAGAGCGCCAAGACCACAGCCAAGAACTCAGAGACCTGGCGCCCTTGGCGTCTTGGCGGTTCAGGTTTTGTCTCTCCCGATTGAGCCACTACCCAGCGCTAATTTTTCAGTGCTAGCCCTTGATGAGGTGATACACTTTGGCCGCGGATCTCGCTTACGTAAGAGGAGGTCGTTATGAATTCTTTTCTCCGTCGCGCGAAGTTTTGGGTCGCCCCGGCGCTCAGTGTCGGTCTGCTGGGTTGGATGGTTTTGGCGAGCACCATCCGTCTTTGGCCTGCGAATGAAGATGCGCAGCTAGCTGCGCCCCGCCCGCCGCTCGCCGCCGAAGAGGAAGGCGAGGGGCTGGGTCGCCGTGATTGGTTTTATGCGCAACGCGCTTACCCGCTGGGGACCATCCCTCCTGCCGCGCGTGTGAAGGCTCTCCAACAACTTGAACGCGAGGAGGCCCGGCTGAGAGAGCTGAGCGCTGCCGCAAGCGATAGGCCCTCAGCCCCGGCCGCGTTTGATGCGCTGCCGGCCTGGACCGCGCTCGGTCCCGCGCCCATCGGAGTGGGGCAAACCTTCGGCAACCCACCATCGTCCGTCTCAGGCCGTGTGGCGGCGCTCGCGCTCGATCCCAGGTACAACGGCACCACCAATCAAACGGTCTATCTGGGCGCAGCGCAAGGTGGGCTCTGGCGCTCCACCGATAATGGCGCTAATTGGACGCCGCTCACTGATGATCAACCTTCGCTCGCCATGGGCGCGATTGCGATTGATCCGACCAATCCCAATATCATCTATGCGGGCACGGGCGAGGGAAATCGGCTCGACGACACCTACTACGGCGCCGGCTTGCTCAAGTCTATCGATGGCGGTCAGAGCTGGACGCAGATCACCGGACCGGTATCGACTATCGATCCGAAGCTTCCGGCCTTTCTCAATGCCGCCTTCACGCAACTCACCATTGATCCGATGGCGCCCTCCACCATCTATGCCTGCACCACCGTTGGCTCTACTTCCGGCCCCTCTGGCGGCTCTGGCGATGTGAGCCTCGGTCAGGTCGGAGTCTGGAAATCGACTGATGGCGGAGTGACGTGGAAAAATCTAGATCCGGGCGCGACAGGCGGAACATACAGCGGCTACGACCTGCTCATTGACCCGCTGAATCATAATCGGATTTTTGCGGCGGTGCGGGGTCAGGGCATCTTTCGCTCCACTTCAGGAGGCGAGAACGGTGCGTGGGAGAGGTTGGCGGGCGGGCTGCCCGACGCCACCGTGAATCCGTCGAATCCGCCTTTTCTCCGTCTGAACCTGGCGGCTGGTCCGCCTCTCGCTCCCTCGACTAACACAACGCTCTATGCCGTCTTCGCCGCTCCCAACGATAACTTGCTCGGCATTTGGCGCTCGACTGACAATGGCACGACCTGGACCAAGCTCACGAACCCGCAGACTCCAGGGCAAGCCAACTACAATCTGGCGCTCGCGGTCGATCCGGTGGATGCCAATATCATCTACTACGGCACCTCGGCCAACAGCATCAACATGGCGGGCACGCTCTGGCGCAGCAAAGATGGCGGCAACACTTGGACTGACCTCAGCACCGGCAACGGCACGAGCGGCGGCTTGCACGCCGATACGCACGCGATCATCGCGAGCCCGGCCAATCGCAATCTGGTCTTCACGGCCAACGACGGCGGCGTCTGGCGGTCGGATAATGCGACCGCCAACCTCGTTGGCTGGACGAGCTTGAATCAGACGCTCAACATCACGCAGTTCCAATCCATCGCGCTGCACCCGACGGACCCGAACGTGCTGATCGGCGGCACGCAAGACAACGGGACCAACCGCTACAACGGCACACAGAATTGGTTTCACTCCGCTAACGGCGACGGCGGCTTCACACTGGTTGATCAGTCAAACCCGCAGGTGATGTATCACACCTTCTTCAACCAGAATAATGAGGGTGGGCGAGGGGCCGTAATCGGGCCGGAAATCTCTTTCAACGGCGGCAACACTTGGTTGCGCAGGCTATGCAATCGTTGTACGGCACAGCCAGGCGGCTTCAACCCGGCAGATCGGGTGAGCTACTATGCGCCGATGGCCCTTCATCCCGGCTTCACTGGTGCGAGCGGCAATGTTATCTATCTCGGCACCCACCGCCTCTACCGCTCCTCCGATCAAGCGTTGACCTGGACCGGGCTCGGCGCGAGCACAGACGGCTTCGGTGCCGATCTGACGAAGAACCTTCCGGCTGACCCCTTCGGCTCCCTGTCCTACATCACCGCCATCGCCGCGCACCCGGCGCTTGATCAGGGCACCAATCCTCCCGGCGAAGTGGTGTGGGTCGGGACGGGTGATGGCCTGGTGCAGTTCACAACCAATGCCGGCGCCCTGGCTGCCGCGACCTTCACCAACGTCACTAAAGCGCCACTCCCGAATCGCTTCGTCACCGACATCGCGCTCGACCCCGGTAATCAGCGGCGTGTCTTCGTCACCTACTCCGGCTTCAACACCAGCACGCCGGAGGCACCCGGCCACGTCTTTATGACGAATGATCAAGGCGCGACCTGGGCCAATATCAGCGGTGACTTGCCGGATGTGCCCGTCACTTCCATGGCGATGGATCCCGTGATCCCGGGCACGCTCTATATCGGTACCGACCTCGGCGCCTTTCAGACCACGGACGGCGGCGCGACGTGGGCCAGGCTGTCGAACGGTATGCCCAAGGTGGCAGTCTTTATGCTGCGCTATCACTCGGCGAGCAGGAGTTTGGTGGCGGCCACGCACGGGCGCGGAGTCTACCGGCTATCACTCCCCTCACCGCGTGCGGCGGTGAGTGTTTCAGCCGCGAGCTTCAGCCGGGCAGGGCTCGCAAGCGAAGCGATCGCCTCCGCCTTCGGCACCGGCTTAGCTACCACCACACAAGTGGCCACCGCGCTCCCGCTGCCGACAGACCTGGCCGGGACTCGGGTCCTGGTCAGAGACAGCGCGGGAGTCGAGCGGCCGGCCCCGCTCTTCTTCGTCGCCCCGCAGCAGATCAATTATCAAATTCCGCCCGGCACCGCAGCCGGGACCGCCACCATCGCTATCATCAGCGGGGACGGCACGGTCTCCGTCGGGACAGAACAGATGGCACCGGTCGCGCCGGGATTATTCTCAGCCAACGCTGATGGGCAGGGCGTCGCCGCTGCCATCGCCGTGCGCGTCAAGCCTGACGGGTCACAAAGCTTCGAGCCGGTTTTCCAATCCGACGGGACGAAGCTCATCACGCGCCCGATTGATCTCGGCCCGGAAGGTGAACTGGTAGTATTGCTCCTGTATGGGACGGGCATCCGCTTCCGAAGTGATTTGTCGGCGGTGAAGGTCAGTCTTGGAGGGACGAGTGCGGAAGTACAGTATGCGGGAGCGCAAGGCGGTTTCGTGGGCCTTGATCAACTCAACGTGCTCGTGCCACGAAGTTTGATGGGACGAGGAGAGATAGAGGCGGCGCTCACGGTGGACGGCAAGGCAGCCAACACGGTCAAGATCAATATCCGTTGAAGAGTCCGCCACCGAATAGTGGCGCCTCATCCGCAGCACAAGCTTGGTCGAGAAAGGCCGTGCGCTCGCCTCGCGCGCCAAGGCGGCGTCATAGAGCGAGGGTGTCAAGAGTTTTGTGTAAATGGCCTCTTCCATGTGACACCCTGTTAAGCTAGTTCGAGCCGTCCTTCAAAAGCAATCGCGAACTGTTGCAACGCCTGATTCCAGTTCTTGATCGGC
>Ga0207646_10000172_pt1 | contig 87324 bp, 71 predicted proteins | sample KBSK5502metaG_FD_184343 | JGI IMG/M metagenome (GOLD analysis project Ga0207646, IMG submission 184343) | Corn, switchgrass and miscanthus rhizosphere microbial communities from Kellogg Biological Station, Michigan, USA - KBS K5-50-2 metaG... | ecosystem: Host-associated > Plants > Roots >... | reverse complement strand
GACACCCTCAATGGGACCGCCATCTGGCGTTTCGCGACTGGCTGCGTGCGCATCCCGACGGGGCCGCCGCCTACGCGAGCCTCAAGCGCGGGCTGGCGGAGCGCTTTCCTGCCGACGCGCTGGCTTATACGGAGGCCAAGTCCGACTTCATCGAGTCTGCGCTTTCGACCTAGCCGATCAGCGGATTACGCCGACGCTGCCGACCTGACCGGCGGATGGCGCCAGCAGCTCGAACGCCATCTCAGCTTCCCGCCGCCAGGGTAGCGGCACGATGACCTCCACGGATCCACCTCCCTGGCCCTTGAGCGAGAACACGGTTCGGCCAAAAATGCCTTTGGGGAACTTGGCCGAGACGGTGGAGCGAGGCTCGATGAGAGCGATCCGGTCGGCGAGCCCGCCCAGGAGGCCCACGCTCACCGCTATCACCCTTCGGTCCGTGACCGTCACCATCACCTTGCGCATCTGGCTCGACGCCACGATGGTTCCGATGGCCCCGAAGGCGAGGCCCCAATACAGCGACTGCCGGTTCGTGCCAATGAACGACACGCAGACCCTTTCCGACGGCTCGAGCAGCCCCACAGTCGAGGCGCCGATTTGCGCCAGCGAACGGACCTTGCTGCGGCGCGGCGCGGCCGGCATCACTCCCGACGCGGCCATGCGTGCCGACTGCCGGGCCGCCTCGGCGGACGCAGCGGCGGTCGGATTCCCGGCTGCCCCCGCAGCCATGGCGGCCATAGTGGCGGCATGCAGGGTAACCGCGTCCCCTCCCAGCGTCTGCTGGCACCAGGCGAACCAGGCCAGGTAGCTCTGCTGGACGTCCGGGCCAACGTTCGCCAGGGCCGTCGAGCCATCAAAACTCCGGGGCCGCGCGCCCCGGCGGCCTATCCGATAGGCGAAGAAGGTGCACGGCCCCGCGACGGCGGCCCCGATGATCATGAAGACGATCGAGCCCACCACCTCGTCGCTCTGGTCGGGATCCGGCTGGACGATCACCGAGATCAAAACCACCGTGTACAGGGCAAAAAGGAGCCACCCGGCGACCGCGCCGATGATCAGTAGGACCCTACCCATCTAGATTCCCAGCACAGTAGTTGCCAAAGTGCCGACCAATGTAGGGCCCAGCTCCGTTGATTGATCGCAGGTAATGAAGCTTCCATACGTCCAAATGATCATGAACGGCCGGCGTCAGGCAGCCCAGGGGCACTCCCTTAAGAGGGGCGTGATCCGGCGCGGCTTGACGCTTGGCCTGGCCGCCGGCCTGTGGCTGGCGCTGGTTCCCTCCACCCAGGCTCTGGCAGACGTGACCCAGCCGACGTGGAGCAAGTGGTACCCGGTCTCGTTCGGCGAGAGGGCCCAGACCTTCACCGCCCCGTCGACGGGCGGGCTCGATCACGTTTCCATGATGCTGAACTACGACTACGGTTATGGGTCGGGCGGCACTGTTGACGTCCGCAACGTCGACGCCACCACCCAGCAGCCGACCGGGGCGGCGCTTCCTGGATCGGTCGTCGACCTGCATGGCGCGACCGCGACCTACGCCTACCCCTTCTTCAAGTTTCCATTCGCCTCGCCGATTCCCGTTACGAGTGGAAAGATCTACGCCATCGTCATGACGATCACTTATGGCGTCCGATCTTGGGCAGGCGCGCCCTCGGCCGTGTACGCCGGCGGCCGGGCCTGGACAGCGCCCGGATGCACCTCGACTTGCACCTGGTCGTCGACCGGCTACTTCCCGTATGACTTCGCTTTCGAGGCCGGGTTGCCGGCGGCACCCGCGCCCGGCGGGAACTCCGCCCCGACGGTGAAGGCCAACCTCAACCCGGCGACTGCGCCCGAGGGCACGATCCCGACCAACACAGGCACCTTCTCAGATCCCGACGGAGACACGGTCACGCTTTCCGCCTCAGCCAACACGGGCTCGGCCGGGACGGTCGCCGCCAGCGGCGCCGGCACCTGGTCGTGGAGCGGCGCGGCCGCGGATGAAGGTCAGGGTCAGACCATAACGATCACCGCGGACGACGGTCACGGCAACAAGGCCAATGCCCAATTCTCGACCGTGATCGAGAACGCGCTGCCAAAGGCCACGATCAGCGGCGCTCCCACGAGTGCCCGGGAAGGGACGACGATCGTCCTCACCGCCTCGGCCACCAGCCCCAGCGCCGAGGACACCGCAGGCGTCTTCACCTACACATGGTCGGCGACCAACTACGACAGCAAGCTCCCTGACGGGAGTGGCCCGTCCTACAGCCTGACGACCGACGACGAGGGCGTTTACACGATCACGCTGATCGCCACCGACGACGGTGGCCTTCCCAGCCCCGCCGTGAAGGCGGTGATCAACGGTGTCGACTCGACGCCCGCAGTGGCCATCACCAGCGTTTCCCAACCGTTTGTGATCGTGCCGCAGCAGCCGCTCACGTTCAACGGGACCTTCTCGGACGCGGGCTCGGCCGTCGACCCTGCCGCTTCGTACCAGGTAACGTGGGCGTGGGGCGACAAGAGCCCGAACACGACCGGCGGGACCGCGTACTTGACGCAGCAACCGCACACCTATACGGCCGCCGGGACTTACACGGCCACGCTGACGGTCGCAGACGACGACGGAGTGGCCGGGTCGGCCACCACCACCGTCACCGTGTTGACCCCGCAGGCGGCGCTGGCGAAACTCATAGCCTTCGTCCAGGGAGTGTCGGGATTGAATGCCGGCCAGAAGAACAGCCTGCTGGACAAGCTAAACGCCGCCAACGACTCGCTACAGCGGGGTAACTCCAACGCGGCATGCGGCCAGCTGAATGCCTTCGCGAACGAGGTCGATGCCGACCAGAAAGCCGGCCGTTTGACGAGCGGAGACGCCGGCACCATGACCGACGCCGCGCGCCAGATCCAGAGGTCGTTGGGCTGCTTCCAGACCCTGGTGGAGTTCCTGAACGGTCTTTAGAGCGGGGCGGGGAGCACCTCAGCCGTAGACTCGGGGCCATCTGAAATGGCCTCGACCGCCCTTCCCCCAGCCGACCTCCTGCCCGTGCGCCGTGAGGCCACGCTCGCCTATCGCGCCGTGAGGCTCATAGGCGTGCCGATCATGCGCCTGCTCTTCCGATTCGACGTGGTGGGGAAGGAGAACATCCCCCGGTCGGGCAATTACGTCGTCATCGCCAACCACCTCAACTGGCTGGACGAGTTCACGCTGCTCATGCTGTTTCCGGTCGAACCCCGGATCCACTTCCTGGCCAACCCCACGATCCTGGTCACGCGCAAGGTCCAGTGGTTCATCGTTCGGCACACCGGCGGGTTCGTGCCGGTTGTCAGCGAGCGCCACGGCGACCAGTCGCTGTTCCACCACGTCGACCGTGCCCTCGAGGTCGGCGGCGCCGTGGGGATCTTCCCCGAGGCCGCCTATGGGCCGGCCGAAGGCGAGCTCCTGCCGTTCAAGAAAGGGTTCGCCCATTTCGCGATCAAGGCCCGCGTGCCGGTCATCCCGGTCGCCCTCTCGGGCACGAAGGACCTGTGGTTTCGCAAACGGATCAAGGTCGTGATCGGCGAGGCGATCCTGCCCGCCGGCCACACCCCGGAATCGCTCACCGCCGCCGGGCATCAGCGGATCAAGGAGCTGATGCCTGCCTACCACCAAGAACCGGGGCGCAAGCTCCTTCGCAAGCAGCTCACCAACCTGTTCTAGACTGGCGCGGATGGATTTGAAGCCCGTCGGCATCTTCAAAGGCATGCCCCCGGCCGAGCTCAAGAAGATCAGCAAGCAGATGCGCGAGATCCGGCACCCGAAGGGGGCCGAGATCATGATCAGGGGCGAGGGCGGCGTCGGGTTCCTGGTCATCCTGGCCGGCCAGGCCGAGGTCGAGACCGGCGACGGACGCCGGCGCACGCTCGGCCCGGGCGACCACTTCGGCGAGATGGCGATGCTCGACCAGCAGGGCCGCAGCGCCACAGTGACGGCCGCGAGTGACCTCGTGCTGGCGGCGGTGCCGGAATGGGGCTTCAAGCCGTTCCTGCAGGACCACCCCGAGGTCACGTACCGGCTGCTCGAGACCCTCAGCCGGCGCCTGCGAGAGGCGGAGGCGGCCGAAGGCTGAAAGGGGCGGGAATTCGCGCTTAACGGCTACTCAAAGTTGCCGCCAGAGTGCTAAGGTAACCCCCTTTCCCGGTTTCCTGAGCCGTCCCTCCAGACGTCTTCGCTCCGTGCTCAGGCCTGACAGCGCCCCAGGGGTCGGGCGACTTCGAAGGATAGGAGCGTCAAGGGGTGGTTCCGCTATTGAGAGCGGTGGTCGTATGGACCATCGTGCTGGCGACCGTGATCCTGCCGCACATCGGCCCGCCGCCGGCGGCCTCGGCGGCCGCCGTGACGCAGCTGAGCTCCTACGACCGCACCTCGGCGCTGAGCCAGTCGAAGGCGAAGCGGACGCAGGCGGCCCAGAACGCGCTGGTGCAGCAGTGGACCTCGGAGCTGTCCCAGGGCATCGCCCAGTACCAGGCCGAGCAGGAGCGCATCGCCAAGGCGCAGGCGGAGGCCGCGCGGGTCGCCGCGCTCAGCAACCACCCGCCGCCGCCCCCATATATCGCCCAGATCATCTATGACGCGTTCAGCCCGCTCGGCGCGCGAGCCGTCCAGTGGGCGATCAACGTCGCCTACTGCGAATCGCGCTATCACCCCAACTCGGTCAACACCGACAGCGGCGCTTCGGGCCTGTTCCAGTTCATGCCCAGCACCTGGAGCGGCACGCCCTGGGCCGCCCAGTCGCCGTTCGACCCGGTCGCCAACGCCCAGGCCGCCGCGTGGCTTTATTCGCACTACGGCCCAGGGCGCTGGACCTGCCAGGGCTGATCGAGGGATTCCGCACCTCTGGCGCCGACGGGGCCCTTCGGCGCGTTGGATTACGCACCGCTGGCGCCAGCGGTGCCTAAAACTTAGTCTTCGGACAGGACCGTGATCTGCAGCTGGTAGATCGGCTGTTTGCTGGTCGAGCCCTTGAGCTGCAGCGACTCGTAGGCGGTGACCTCGATCCCGTCGGGTAGCGACGATCGCGTCGTCTCGCTCATCAGCACCTTCGCCGGCCGCACCTTGGACAGATAGGAGCTGTTGTTCACGGGGACGCCTATCAGCGTGAATTCGAGACGGCGCTCCGAGCCCACATGGCCGGCGACGACCTCGCCGGTGTCGAGCCCGATCCCGACTGCGATCGGTGGCAAGCCGGAGGCAAGCAGCTCTAGGTTCAGCCGATCGACCTCCCGCATCATGGCGCGGGCGGCCGCCAGGGCGCGGGGGGCGTGGTCGGTCATCGGGTTGGGCGCCCCGAAGACGACGAGCATGCCGTCGCCCTGGAACTTGTCGATGTTGCCGCCGTGCTCCAGGACGACCTCGATCATCCGCGAGAAATAGACGTTGAGGAACCGCACGAGCTCCTCCGCGCTCATGGTCTGCGAGAGGGTCGAAAAGCCCGCGATGTCGGAGTTGAGCATGGTCACCTGGCGCCGCTCGCCGGGCAGGAACTTGGTGTTCCGGTCGGAGCGCTCGAGCACGTAGTCCGTGACCTGCTTGTTGACGTGCAGCTCGAACAGCGAGCGCAGGAACTCGGAGCGCTCGTACTGGCGGGCGTTGTCGATGGCGATCGCGGCCAGGTCCGAGATCGCCTGCAGGAACTCCTTGTCCTTCTCCTCGAAGATCGACGCGCGGAAGGGGTTGTCCACGTACACGGCGCCGATGACCTTGTCCTTGGTCACGAGCGGCACGGCGATGATGGAGCGAAGGTTCTGGAGGATCACCGACTGCTGGCCCTTGAAGCGATCGTCGAGGGTGGCGTCGGTGGTCACGACCGCCTGCCCAGTCTTCACGACCTGCTCGATGACGGTCCGAGAGCCCAGGAACAGACTCGCCTTCTCGGGATCCGACTCGCCCCGCGACATCACCACGGACGTGGTTCCCGTGATGGGGTCGACGAGCACGACGAAGCCGCGCGACGCCCGCATCAGGGTGATCACGCGGTCGATGACCTTGCGCAGGACCTCCTCGAGCTCCAGGGACGAGCTGAGGTCCCGGGCGAGCTCGTACAACAGGTGGTCGCGCATGCCGAAATCGACTTCTCGAGTCAAGGGCACGAGCAGTCTAACGAACGGGTAGGCGTAAACCGGTTGTCCAAGGACGGCCGGTAAACTCGTTCTCCTGGTGCCCACCGAAGAAGCACTCACGCCCGACGTCCAGGCCCTGCTCGAGCACCTCAACCCGCCCCAGCAGGAAGCCGTCACGCACGGCGAAGGCCCCCTGCTCATATTCGCCGGCGCGGGCAGCGGGAAGACGCGGGTGCTCACGGCCCGGATCGCCTACCTCATCGCCACGCACAGGGTCTGGCCCGACCGCCTGCTCGCGGTCACCTTCACGAACAAGGCGGCCAAGGAGATGCGAAGCCGGGTCGGCGCGCTGGTGGGCGAGGGGGCGGAGAAGATGTGGGTGGGCACCTTCCACTCCACGGCGGTCAAGGTCCTGCGGCGCGAGGCGGCCCGGATCGGCATCGTCCCGAGCTTCGTCATCTTCGACGAGGACGACACCCGCGCGGCGCTCAAACGCGTCCTCGACGACCTCAAGCTCGACCCCAAGCGCTACCCGATCCCGGGCCTCAGCAACGCGATCTCGCAGGCCAAGAACGAGCTCAAGCGGCCCGAGGACTACCCGAACCGCAGCTATCACGACGAGATCGTGCGTCGCGTTTACGAGTCCTACCAGGACGTGCTGCGCCGGTCCGGCGGGCTCGACTTCGACGACCTGATCATGAAGCTGGTCGAGCTTTTCAACACCGACGAGGAGGCTCTCGCCAAGTGGCGCGATCGCTTCCGCCACGTCCTCGTGGACGAGTACCAGGACACCAACCGCGCCCAGTACGTGCTCGTCAACCTGCTCGCGCAGGAGCACCGCAACGTGGTCGTGGTCGGCGACGACGACCAGTCCATCTACCGGTTCCGCGGCGCCGACGTTCGCAACATCCTCGACTTCCGCAAGGACTACCCGGACGCGCATGTGGTCCGCCTCGAGCAGAACTACCGCTCCAGCCAGGCCATCCTGGATGCCGCCTACCAGGTCATCAGGACGAATCCAGAGCGGGCCGAGAAGCGCCTGTGGACGAGCCGCGCGGGGGGCGAGAAGGTGATGGCGATGCAGGCCTACAACGAGATCGAGGAGGCGGAGTTCGTCGCCGACGAGATCACGCGGTTGCGCAAGACGGAGGAGCGCGGCTACTCCGACTTCGCGATCCTCTACCGCACCAACGCACAGTCGCGCTCCTTCGAGGATGTCCTGGCGCGCCGGCGCATCCCATACCGGCTGGTGGGCGGGGTCCGGTTCTGGGAGCGGCGCGAGGTCAAGGACGTCGTCGCCTACCTCCGCTTCTGCTTCAACCCCAAGGACTCGATCAGCTTCGGCCGCATCGTCTCGGTCCCGACGCGAAAGATCGGCAACGTCACCGTCGACGCGCTGAGCGCGTTCTCGCGCGAGAGCGACTCTGACCTGCTTACGTTGCTGGCCGACCCTGCGCGAGTGCCCGGCCTGCCGCGCGCGGCCGTCGAGCCGCTGAAGAAATTCCGCGCCCAGCTGGAATCTCTGCGCGCGGTGATGGGCGTCCTCCGGCCCAGCGAGCTGCTCGACCACGTGGTCGAGGTCATGGGCCTGCGCCAGCACTACCTCGACGGGACGCCGCAGGGCGAGGCGCGCATCGAAAACATCAACGAGCTTCGCGGCCTCGCCGAGAGCTTCGACGACCGCGAGCCTGCTCAGGGCCTGGAGGATTTCCTGGCCGAGGTCGCGCTGGTGTCGGACGTCGACGCCTACGACGAAAACGGCGAGGGCGTGACCCTCATCACCCTGCACATGGTCAAGGGGCTGGAGTTCCCGGTCGTCTTCATGGTCGGGATGGAGGAGGGGCTGCTGCCGCACCAGCGGGCGCTCGCGGAGCACGAAGAGAACCCGTCGCTTGTGGGCGCTGCCACCGAGATGGCGGAGGAGCGACGCCTCTGCTACGTGGGGATGACGCGCGCGAAGGACAGGCTGTACCTGAGCTGCGCGTTCCGGCGCCATCTGTACGGCCGCTCGCAGCCGGCATTCCCCAGCCGGTTCCTCACCGAGATCCCGCAGTCGATGCTCGCGGCTCCGCGCGGCAGCGCGCCCGTGGCTCCGCCGCGCCAGGGGTACAAGGAGCGCTATCAGGAACGCCAGGTCCAGGCCGCCCCGGCGCCCCCGCCGGTGCAGAGGTTCGCCAGCGGGGACCGCGTGTCCCACCCGGCGTTCGGCGCGGGCACCGTGGTCAAGAGCACCCTCACGCGCACCGACGAGGAGCTGGTGGTCAAGTTCGACAAGGTCGGCCTCAAGATCCTGTCGGGCATGCTCGCCCCGCTCACGAAATGACCAAGAAGAAGGTCGCGACCAGGAAGACCGCGAAGGCGGCCGAGCCGGCCTCGGTGGCGGAGAAGTTGCGCGAGCAGATCCGCCACCACGAGCACGCGTACTACGTGCTCGACCTGCCCGAGATCTCCGACGCCGAGTTCGACGCCCTCTTCCTCGACCTACGCCGCATCGAGGAGGAGCATCCGCAGCTCGTCACCGCGGACTCGCCTACGCAGCGCGTGGGCGGCGAGGCTTCGGAGCAGTTCGCCAAGGTCCGGCACCGCTCGCCGATGCTCAGCCTCCAGAACGCCTTCGACGAGGACGAGATCAGGGCCTTCGACCGCCGCGTGCGCGGCGCCATCGGCAGCGACGTCCACTACTGCGCTGAGCTGAAGATCGACGGCCTCGCCATCAGCCTCACGTACGAGCACGGCCGCCTGGTGCGCGCGGCCACGCGCGGCGACGGTACCGTCGGCGAGGACGTGACCGCGAACCTGCGCACCATCCGCAGCGTCCCGCTCACCGTCGACCCGGTCCCCGGCCTGCCGCCTGTGTTCGAGGTTCGCGGCGAGGTCTACTTCCCGATCGCCGCGTTCGAGCGGCTGAACGCGGAGGTGGAGGCGCAGGGCAAACCGCGTTACGTCAACCCGCGCAACACCGCCGCCGGCAGCGTGCGCCAGATCGACCCCAACGTCACCGCGAGCCGTGACCTGCAGACGTTCATGTATACGCTCGACCCGGGCGGTCCGTGCCGGTCGCAATGGGACGTGCTGACCGCGCTCCAGAAGATGGGCTTTCGCGTCAACAAGCACCGGCGGCGCCTCGCGTCGATCGACGAGGTGCTCGAGTACCACGCCGAGTGGCAGCGACGGCGCCACGAGCTGGAGCACGAGATCGACGGCGTCGTCATCAAGGTCGACCGCTTCGACCAGCAGCTCGAGCTGGGTTTCGTCGCGCGCTCGCCGCGCTGGGCGATCGCCTTCAAGTACGCGCCGGAGGAGGCGGAGACAGACGTCGAGGAGATCGCGTGCTACGTCGGGCGGACAGGGGTGCTCACGCCGGTCGCGCATGTGAAACCGGTGGTCGTCGGCGGCGTGACCGTCCGGAACATCACCATGCACAACGAGGCCCAGGTCAACGAGAAGGGCGTCTACGTGGGCGCGCGCGTCGTCATCCACCGCGCGGGCGACGTGATCCCCGAGATCGTCAGCGTCAAGGAGCCGAAGCAGGGCTGGCGCATGCCGCGCAAGTGCCCAGTGTGCGGGGGCAAGGTGGTTCGCGAAGAGCCGTACATCGCGCACCGCTGCATCAATCCGTTTTGCGGCGCGCAGCGCCTGGAACGCGTCCGGCATTTTGCCAGCCGCGGTGCGATGAACATCGACGGCCTCGGCTACGCCACCATCAACCAGGTCATCGACCGGAAGTGGGTCACGGACCCGAGCGACCTGTACCGGCTCACGAAGGAGCAGGTGGTCGAGCTCGAGGGCTTCGCTGCCAGGTCCGCGGAGAAGCTGATCGCGAAGATCGCGGACAGCAAGCGGCCATCCCTGGGCCGGTTCCTCTATGCGCTTGGCATCCCGCAGGTGGGCGAGGCGACGGCCGACCTGCTGGCCGTGGAGTTCGGCAGCATCGAAAGGCTTCGGTCCGCGACGGCTGACCAGCTGAACGCGGTCGAGGGCATCGGCCCGAGCATGGCGGGCGAGGTGCAGCAGTACTTCGAGGGGCAGGGGGGTGAGCTGGTCGGGCGCCTGCTCGCCGCCGGCGTGCAGCCGCAGGCGATGGAGGCGCATGGCGATGGGCCGCTGACGGGCAAGACGTTCGTGTTCACCGGGACCATGGACGGGATGGGCCGGCCCGAGGCCGAGGCGCTGGTACGCCGGCTCGGCGGGAAGGCCGCGTCGAGCGTCAGCTCCAAGACGGACTACGTGGTCGCGGGGCCGGGCGCGGGCTCGAAGCTCGAGAAGGCGAACAAGCTGAAGCTCACGATCCTCGACGAGCAGCAGTTCCTCGAACTGATCCGGGAATGATCCCGTCTCCCTGAAGGGGAGAGGGCCAGGGAGAGGGGCGTGAGCTAGATAAGCTGTTCGCGTGCCACTGACACGCGATCAGGTCCGCCACGTCGCGCAGCTCGCGCGCATCGCCCTCGAGCCCGGCGACGAGGAGTTCTACGCCGAGCAGCTCAGCGGGATCCTCGAGCACATCGACCGGCTGCAGGAAGTCCCCACCGACAACATCCCGCCGACCGCGCAGGTTGTCGAGGTCACCAACCCTCTGCGCGACGACGTGCCGCGCCCGGGTCTCACGCAGGAGGAGGCGCTCGCCAACGCGCCCGCCGCGGTCAACGGCTTTTTCCGCGTGCCCTCGATTCAAGAAGAAGCATGAGCGAGCTGACGGAGCTGACCATCGCCGAGGCGACGCGGCTCCTGCGGCTGCACTCGATTTCCGCGACGGAGCTGGTGGCCGCGCACGTCGAGCACATCGCGCGGGTCGACCCTCAGGTCAAGGCATTCCTTCGCTTCACGCCCGAGCTGTACGAGCAGCAGGCGGAAGAGGCCGATCGGAAACTGAAACGTGAGCAAGGCGGGCTGCTGACCGGCATCCCGGTCGCGATCAAAGACGTGCTGTGCGTGAAGGGAGTGGAAACGACGGCGGGGTCGCAGATCCTGCGCGGCTTCAAACCGCCGTACACCGGCACGGCGGTGGGGCGGTTGTTCGACGAGGGCGCGGTGATGCTCGGCGTGACCAACTGCGACGAGTTCGCCATGGGCAGCTCGACCGAGAACTCCGGCTACTTCCCCACGCACAATCCATGGGACCTCGACCGTGTCCCGGGCGGGAGCTCGGGCGGCAGCGCCGCGGCGGTGGCCGCGGGCGAGGCGATGATCGCGCTCGGCACCGACACCGGCGGCTCGATCCGCCAGCCGGCCGCCGTGTGCGGCGTCGTCGGCATGAAGCCCACATACGGACGCGTCAGCCGATACGGGCTCATCGCGTTCGCTTCCAGCCTCGACCAGATCGGGCCGTTTGCGCGCTCGGTCGAGGACGCGGCGCTCGTGCTGGAGGCGATCGCCGGTCACGACCCGCTCGACGCCACCAGCTCCGACCGACCCAACGACGTGCGTCGAGATTTCGACAAGGGCGTCAAGGGCATGCGACTCGGTTTGCCTCGTGAGTACTTTGATGTCGAGGGCATGGAGCCGGGCGTGAACGCGGCGGTGCGCGAGGCGATCAAAGCCCTCGAGAAGGCGGGCGCCGAGATCGTCGATGTGACGCTGCCGCACACTGACTACGGGCTGGCCGCCTACTACATCATCGCGCCCGCCGAATGCTCGTCCAACCTGGCGCGGTTCGACGGCGTGAAGTACGGGCTATCGGTGCAGGACGTCGACAACATAACGGACATGTACATGCGCACGCGGCGCCAGGGTTTCGGGACCGAAGTTCGGCGCCGGGTCATGCTCGGCACCTACGCGCTCTCCACCGGCTACTACGACGCGTACTACCTGAAAGCGCAGAAGGTGCGGACCCTGATCAAGCGCGACTTCGATGACGCCTTCGCGAAATGCGACGCCATCGTCAGCGCCACGTCGCCTGTCGTCGCGTTCCCCATCGGCTCGCGCACCGAGGACCCGCTGTCGATGTACCTGTGCGACGTGCTCACGCTGGGCGGCAACCTGGCGGGCCTGCCGGGGATCAGCGTGCCGTGTGGCATGTCGCAGGGACTGCCGGTGGGTCTGCAGGTGCTGGCGCCGCAGTGGCGGGAGGACATCGCGCTGCGCGTCGCGCGCGCGTATGAGGTGGCGAGCGGCGTGAAGGCGGAGGTCGCCAGCGTTGGATAAGCCGATGGCCCCCTCTCCCCTGCGGGGAGAGGGTGGGGGAGTGGGGCGTGAATGGGAAATAGTGATTGGCATGGAAGTCCATGTCCAGCCGCGCACGCGCACGAAGATGTTCTGCGGCTGCGCGATCGGGCAGCTCGGCGATCCGCCCAACTCCAACGTGTGCGAGGTGTGCATGGGCCTGCCGGGTGTGCTGCCGGTGATCAACAAGGCCGCGGTCGAGGCGTGCCTCAAAACGGCGCTGGCGCTGAACTGCGAGATCCCGAAACACACCAAGTTCGACCGCAAGAACTACATGTATCCGGACCTCCCCAAGGGCTACCAGATCAGCCAGTACGACCTGCCGATGAGCGTCAACGGGGTCCTGGAGCTGGACGGCCGCCAGGTGCGCATCCGGCGCGTCCACCTCGAAGAAGACACGGGCAAGCTGATCCACGCCGGCGACAAGCTGCACAAGGCCTGGGAGTCGTTCGTGGACCTCAACCGGGCCGGCGTTCCCTTGATGGAGATCGTCAGCGAGCCGGACATCCGGTCCGCGGACGAAGCGCGTGACTACGCCCAGGCGCTGCGCACGCTGCTGCGAACCATCGGCGCCTCCGAAGCCGAGATGGAAAAAGGCCAGCTGCGGGCCGAACCGAACATCTCCATCAGGCGTTATGGGACCGATGACCTGGGCGTAAAGACCGAGCTCAAAAACATCAACTCGTTCCGCGCGCTGCACCGAGCGATCGAGTTCGAGGTCAAGCGGCAGATCGAGGTGCTGGAGTCGGGCGGGACGGTCGTCCAGGAGACCCGCGGCTGGTCGGAGGCCGAGCAGCGCACCTTCTCGCAGCGGAGCAAGGAGTTCGCGGAGGACTACCGATACTTTCCCGAGCCGGATTTGCCGCCGCTGGAACTGGACCGGGTGTGGATCGAGGACCTGCGCCGCGCGCTGCCGGAGCTCCCGGGCTCCCGCCGGGCGCGGCTGGTGTCCGAGTACGGATTGCCCGCGGCCGATGCGGCGTCGGTCGCCGCCGACCGCGACCTCGCCGACCTCTTCGAGGCGGCCGCCAGGGCCAGCGGGGACAACAGGCGGACGGCCAACTGGGTCATCGGCGAGGTGGCTCCGTCCGGCAAATTCCCAACCCCCGAGCACCTCGCCGAGGTGGTGACGCTCGTGGCCACCGGCAAGATCACTCGCGACCAGGGCCGCGAGGTGCTGGCGGAGTCGATCAACGGCGGCGGGTCGCCGTCCGAGATCGTCGCCAGGCGGGGACTTGCTCAGGTGAGCGACCCAGGCGCCGTGCGCGCCGCCGTCGAGGCCGTCATCGCCGAAAACCCGAAGGCGGTCCAGGACTACCGGGCGGGCAAGGTCCGCGTCCTGGATTTTCTGGTCGCCCAGATCCTCAAGCGCGACCGGCAGATCGACCGCAGCCTGGCCAACGACCTCTTGAAAGAGCTGCTGGGATAGTTCGCGGTGGGTCGAGTCATCGCATTGATCCTGCCGCTGTGCCTCGACACCTTTGCGGTCGCCGCGGCGCTCGGCATGACGCGCCCGACCGGAGCACAGCGGATTCGCTTCAGCCTGTTGTTCGCGGCGTTCGAGGGCGGCATGCCTGTGATCGGGCTGCTGGTCGGAGTCGGGCTCGGCAAGGTCATCGGCGATTGGTCGGAGTACGTGGCGATCACCGCGCTGGCGATCGTTGGCGCCTACATGCTGTGGGCCCGCGCCGACGATGAGGAGCGCGTGCGGAAGCTGGCCACCAGCCATGGTCCCGCCGTCATCGCCCTCGGCCTGAGTGTCAGCCTCGACGAGCTGGCGATCGGGTTCAGCCTTGGCCTCTTGAACGTGCCGATCGTGCCGGCGATCGTCCTCATCGCCGCGCAGGCCTTCGTCGTCTCGCAGGTCGGCTTCGCCCTGGGCGGCAGGATCGGCGAAGCGACGCGAGAGGGCGCAGAACGCCTTGCTGGAGCCGTGTTGATAGTGATCGCCGGCGCCCTGCTGGTGGGCAGGATTCTAAGGGCCTCCGTCTAAGCGACCAGATCGCCTTCCCGGGTCGTTCAGATAAGGTGGGCCGCCTCAACCGGCTACTCGCCACGTTTGGCCTCCCGCAGCAAGCCTGGTGCTGTGAGCGCTGTGCCGCCGCCGCGCTGGCGGCGCATTCCGTCGAGATCAAGCACAGGCTGCACGCCGGAGAGCCGCACACCGACCTGCCGGAATTCGACCACCCGGCGGGGGAGAGGTTGATGGAGAGGCCCGCAGAGGCTTAGCTAGGCCTCTTCGCCTGCTGACTCGCGTTCTGCGACCCTCGCAACTATCAATCGCTGGGCGCCGTGTATGTGGACGTCCCGGCCGGCGAAATAGGTGGCGAGCGCCTCCGCGGGTCCGAAGTGAACGATGTCGTCGAAGCCATGACGGCGCATCAATTCCTCTGCCTCCGCAGGCTCGAACGTGGTCACGAAGGGCTCGCCCATCTCTGCGGCGATGTCGGCCACCGCGTTTCGGCTTTCCAGTCGCGGCCCACGGAATGCGGACGATGGAAGGTTGTACGTGAGCACGATGCCGGTACCCGCGGGGCAGGCCGCCACCGTCGCCAGCGTCGCCTCGATGGCGCCGATGGTGAGATACATCGTGACCCCGATCCAGGAGAAGACCGCCCTGGCGCCCAGATCGAAGCCGGCGGCGTCGAGCCCGTCGCTGAGCGACTGCGTCTCGAAGTCCACCGGCGCGAAGACGAGGTTGGTCGGGCAGGTCACGCCCAGGTCGGCTAGCCGCGACTGCTTCCAGGCCTGGCTGGCCGGGTGGTCAACCTCGAAAACACGCAGCCGGTCGAGCAGGTCCGTGCGTCGATAGGCGAACGAATCGAGGCCGGCGCCCAGGATCACGTACTGGCGGACCCCATCTGCGACGGCTCGCTCCACGACGTCCTCCGGCAGCCGAGCCCGAATGCAGACCCATCGGCTGAACCCCAGCAGCATCTCGGCAGGCACCTCAGACCGGAGTCGTGCCATGAGCGGTGGCCCCTGATCACCGGCCAGCGGGAGTGCGAATCGGTCATCGAGGACCCGCGGCGCCGGCTCGTCTCGATGCATCGCTCGGGCGACTGCCGTCATCACCGCGGTCCGGCTCGGACTCCGCGGCGCCACCGCCACAGCAGCTTCTCTAGCGCGCGACCCGGCGGGACAGGTACGTGCTGTAGACGAACAACACTGCCCCGGCCAGGTATCCGACCACCGCCACCAAAACGAGCACCCCGCCCAGGACCTCCGGTACGACCGGAGTGAACCCGATCGCGAGGATCGACACGCCGAGGGCTGCACCCGCCCACCCCTGGAGGTGGGTCACTCTCGGCGTCACCTCGACCAGCGGCCAGAGCATCCAGGATCGCCACCAGTGCGGGAACTCGTCCTGCCGGGTGAGGTAGAGGCCGACGCCGAGCAACACCCCTCCCAGGACGAAAGCACCGGCCATCAGCAGGTACATGACCATAAGCCCGCCATTCTAGCCACCCCGTCCCGGCGGGCGACTCCGGGTAGCCTTGTCGGGTGCCTCTGCCGCCCGATCTCCACGTGCACACGGAATGGTCCTGGGACGCGCCCAAGGGCGACATGGAACGCAGCTGCGAGCGGGCGCTGGAGCTCGGTCTGCCCGCCATCGCCTTCACCGAGCACGCCGACTGGGCGCTGGTGCACGAGGGCCAGCACGCCGTCGACATCGCCGGCTATTTCGAAGCGATCGATCGCTGCCGCTCGAAGTTCCCAGGGCTGAGCATCCTGACCGGGATCGAGCTGGGAGAGCCGCACTGGTTCCCAAATGAAACCGCGGAGGTGCTGGCCGCCGGTCCGCTCGACCGGGTGCACGGGTCCATCCACTGCATCCGCGTCGACGGCAAGATGCTCGACGCGAGCCAGTTCCGCCAGCGGGCGGGGCTCGATTTTCCGGCCGCGGTCCGCGAGTACTTCCGCGAGACGCTGGCGATGGTCGACAGCGGGCAGCCGTTCGAGACGCTCGCCCACCTCGACTACCCGAAGCGCTACTGGCTCGACGGCCTGGCGCCGTATCGCGAGAAGGACTACGAGGTGGAGATCCGGGCCATCCTCTCCGCCGCCGCCCGCACGGGGCGGGTGCTGGAGGTGAACACGACCCGCGGCCACATGCTTTGCCCGGACATCGCGGTGGTGCGCTGGTGGCATGAGGCGGGGGGGCAGGCGGTGCAGTTCGGCAGCGACGCCCACCGCCCGGCCAACGTCGCGGACGGCTTCCAGCTCGCGACCCAGATGGTCGAGGCGGCCGGATTCAAGCCGTCGGACGACCCCACGGATCTCTGGCGTCGGTGATCCTGCGTCCGGTTTCGCCGGCCCACGGCGGAGCCGCCATCGCGCGTGACGAGGGCAAGGTTTGGCTCGTCAACTACGCGCTGCCGGGCGAGGTGGTGGAGGCTGAGCCGCGGGGCAAGCAAGGCGGCGTGGCGGTGGCGACGACCACGCGTGTGGTCGAGGCGTCGCCGCATCGGGTCACTCCAAAATGTCCCCACTTCGGCGGCTGCGGCGGCTGCCAGCTGCAGCACGCGGCCTACGCCCACCAGCTGGAGCTCAAGCGGCAGGTTGTCGAGGAGGCCTGGGCGCGGGCGGGGTTGCGGCTGCCGCCGGATGCTCCGGTGCTCGGCATGGACGATCCGTGGCGCTACCGCATCCGTGGCGAGTTCGAGGCCGTGCCGGCGGGGGGCGGCTGGCGCTTCGGATTTCACCGCCTGCGTTCGCACTCGGTGCTGGCGATCGACACTTGCCCAATTCACGACCTGCGCATCGAACACGCTTTGCCGGCCTTCGCCCAGGCCTGCAACGAGCTGAAGCTCACCGACCTGCAGAACCTGCTGCTCACGATCGAGCCCAAAGGTCGCGGGCTGCTGTGGCGCCTTCGTTACAAGGGCCGCGAGCCGAAATGGCCGCGGGAGGAGTTCGCGCGACGGGTGGGCGAGCTGCTGCCCGAGCAGGTGCTGCTCGACGATGCCATGAGCCTGGAGTTCTGGGGCCTGACGTTTCGCGTCGCCAGCGACACGTTCGTGCAGACCAACTATCGGCAGATGCTCGTCCTTTATGAAACGGCGCTCGAGATGCTGGGCGATGTGAGCGCCGACCGGGTGCTGGACCTGTACGCGGGCATCGGCACGATCTCGGTCGCGGTCGCGCGCAGCTCCGCCGGCGTCACTGCGGTGGAGGAGAACCCGCGCCCCGTGCAGCTGGGCCGGCTGAACGCGCGGATCAACTCCGCGAAGGTGGAGTACCTACCGGGGAAGGTGGAGACGGCGCTGCGACAAGTCCGTTTGGGCCAGCACGCTGCGGCGATCCTGGACCCGCCCCGGGCCGGCTGCGAGCCCGCGGCCCTGGCGGAGATCCTGCGACTCGGGCCGGAGCGCCTCGTCTACATCTCCTGCGAGCCGTCGACCCACGCGCGCGACCTCATCGCGCTGGTGCGGGGCGGCTACCGGGTGCGTCGAGCCGCAATCGTGGACATGTTTCCGCAGACGTACCACATCGAATCCGTCGCCCTGCTACAGCGAAGCTGACGACTGGCCGCTTTCCAGGATCTGCTTGACGCGGGCCCAGGCAGCTCTGCGGCGGTTCCACAATTCGATGCTTACGAGCCACCGAAGCGGACCCATTCCCATGATCGCGCTTGGGAAGCTCACCTCAGTCTCGAAACGGTACTTCAGCAACGTGCCCTGGGTCACAGGTTCGAAGGTCACGACATCGACGTTCGGCTTGAGGCCAGTAGCGACTCGAGAGGTCAGCCTCGTCGGCGGCTCGTAGTCGACGATCTCTTCGATCCCCTCGAACGTGGTGCCGTTGGGCATGTGGAAGCGGGAGCGAAATTGAGTGCCGGATCGGATCGGCCCACTGGTGATTCTCTGGACCTCCATTCCGGGTAGGTATTTGGGCTCGTTCTCGAAATCGCTGATGAACGCAAACACCACCGATGCGTCGCGCTGGATGACGATGCCGGTCCGAATCACCACTTGCCTCAGCGCGTGTGGGGACCAAAGCAAGATCCACGCCGCCGCCACGCCGAGGATGGTCAGTCCGACCTTCGGCGACGCAATGCCGGCGAAGAGCACGGCCAGCATGTCCATCGTCGTGACCGCGAGATAAGCCAGCGCTTGAGTGAATCGCTCGGTCGCGGCCTCGTCCAATTGCTTGGCCTCGGCTTTCACATTCCGTCGCGAAGTCACGAAGACCGCTACGAACACCGGCACGGCAAACACGAACGAGGCGGAGGAGTACCACCTCGGATCCGAGACTCCGATTCGGGTGGCGTAACCGATCGTGATGGCGGCGACGGCCAGGATCGCCAGCAGCTGCAGCGGCATCGATCGCAGAAAAGTTCGCATGGGCGAGCCCGGAGGTCGGGCTTACGTTAGCGGAGAGTCACCTACGTCGAGATAGGTTTAGACCGTGCCCGAAAAGGTAGGGCGGACGCCCCCTCCCCAATCTCGTGGCTCGGCACGCGACCGCGGCTCCGACGCCCGGCCCTTCCCCAAACACACGGTACCGCTAATCGGTTCCGCTGTCTGTAGGAATTTTGTCCCGAGTTCGGCTAGAAGAGGTTCAGACCATGCCCGAGGCGGAGGAGCGCGAGGCGAAGCCGTCCGGGACCCAGGTTCCTGACTGCCAGCTTCAGGATCGGTTTCAGCAGCTGCACGACAGTCTCAACAACGCGGGCGGAAGTTTACGGTTACGGCCCGGGTTAAGCAAGCTGGCTCACGAACTCGGCCAGGCGGCCAACGCCCTCCCGGAGATCGGAGTCCGAGCTCGCCAGGCTGATCCGGACGGCCCGGGCGGCCACCTCCCCAAAGGCGGTCCCTGGCGCGACCGAGACGCCCCGCTCGCGCAGGAGCCTGAACGCAAACTCGCGGGCAGGGAGGCGGCTGCGGGAGATGTCGGCCATGCAGTAGAAGGCGCCGGTGGGCTCGCTGATGAGCATGTCGGCCTCGCGCAGGATGTCCACGACCACGTCCCGGCGGTGCCGATAGGCGGCGACCATCTCGCCCACGCAGTCCTGCGGGCCGTCGAGGGCGGCCTCGGCGGCGACCTGGCTGATGGTCGACACGCACGAGGAGTTGGATTCGAGGACCTTGGTCGCGGTGTCGATGAGCTCGGCCGAGCCGGCCACGTAGCCAATCCGCCACCCCGTCATCGAGTAGGACTTCGAGAACGTGAAGACGCTGGCGATGCGGGGGTCGTCGGGCGCGAGGCTGGCGGGGCTGGTCCAGGTGCCGTCGAGGATGATCTGGTCGTAGCACTCGTCGCTGACCAGCCACAGGTTGTGGCGCTGCGCGAGGTCGACCAGGCGCTCGATCGTCGCTTTCGGATAGACCGCGCCCGTCGGGTTGTTGGGGCTGTTGATCAGGAGCAGCTTGGTGCGCGACGTGATGAGTCGTGCAACCGCATCGAGGTCGGGCTGGAATCCATCGGCGGCCGCGCAGGGGTAGAAGACGCCCTTGGCTCCGACCCAGGTGAGCATCAGCCGCGTGTTCGGCCAGCCGGGGTCGGGCATGAGCACCTCGTCGCTGGGCTCGAGCACAGCTCCGAACACGGCCGCGATCGCGCCCACGCCGCCCGGCCCGCATGCAATCCGATCCGGAGTCACCTTGATCCCGTTCACGCGCTCGAGCTTGGCCACGAGCTTCTCGCGGAGCGAGATCAGGCCCTGGGTGTGCGTGTAGAACGTCTTGTTCTCGTCGATCGCGCGCTTGCCGGCTTCGCTGATGTGCTTGGGAGTTGGGAAGTTGGGCTGGCCGACGTCGAGGCGGATCGCGCCGGGGGTGCGGATCGCCTCGTTGGCAAGTTCGCGAATGCCTGAGTGGGCGGCCTCAGAGGGCAGATGAGCGAGCGGAGGCAGAGAAAGCCGAGCCATGTGACGCCAAATGTTAGGGGGCGAGCCTACCGAACCGCCTCCCGCCGCATCACCAGGAGATGGATCCCGAAGAGCGGCGAGATTCGGCTGAAGAGCAAGGTCGTGCGCCGGAAGTAGGGCGGATACGAGGCCGGCTCGAGACGCTTGAACCCGAAACGTTCGTAGTAGCCCTCCAGCTCGCGCCGGCAGGAAAGGTGGAGCACGACTCCCGGCTCGCGCGCGAGGAGCGCCTGGATGATCGCATTCCCGATGCCCTCGCCTTGTCGGGCGGGCACGACGGCGATCGATGCCAATTCACGGCTTCCGTCGCCGTGCGACTTGACCTGGCCCATCCCGACCATCTCCCCAGCCTCCTCGGCGACCACGAAGTTCGGCCAACGCAGGTTCATGCGGGGCAAGCGGACCTCTTTGATGAGACGGAGGATTTTGGGCTGGTCGGCTTCGGTCGCGGGACGGGTGGTTAGGGGCATCCTGGCGCCAGTAGACTATCCCGGGGTCCGCCACACCCAAAGCCAAACGATGCAGCACGCCCCCAAAACCTTCGTCCACCTCCACAACCACACCGAGTATTCGCTGCTCGATGGGGCCAGCCGCATTCCCGCCATGGTCGCGCGCGCGGCCGAGCTGGAGATGCCGGCGCTCGGGCTCACCGACCACGGCGTCATGTACGGCGCCATCCACTTCTACAAGGCGTGCAAGGAAGCCGGGATCAAGCCGATCGTGGGCTGCGAGGTGTATGTCGCGCCTCGATCTCGCCTGCTCAGGGAGGGCCGGGTCGACCGCGACCCTAGCCACCTCACGCTCCTCGCCGCGAGCCACGAGGGCTACCTGAACCTCATGAAGCTCTGCACGGTCGGGCAGATGGAGGGGATGTACTACAAGCCGCGCATAGATAAGGAGATCCTGGCCGAGCACTCGGCCGGGCTGATCGCTCTCTCGGGCTGCCTGCAAGGCGAGGTGGCGGGCCGGATCGTCGACAACGACATGGACGGCGCCAGGGAGTCGGTGGCCGCGTTCCGCGACATCTTCACCAAGGACCGCTTCCTGCTCGAGGTGCAGCGCCACGGCATTGACAAGCAGGACCGGGTCAACGAAGCGCTGGTAGGGTTCGGCAAGGAGTTCGGACTGAGGCTCTGCGCCACCAACGACCTCCACTACGTCCACAAGCACGATTCGGAGGCGCACGACGTGCTCCTGTGCCTGCAGACCGGCGCGCGGTTCAACGATCCCAACCGCTGGCGCTTCTCGACGCAGGAGAACTACCTGAAGACGCCGGAGGAGATGGCCGCCGCTTTCGCCGACCTACCAGAGGCGCTCGCGAGCACGCTCGAGGTGGGGGAGATGGTCGACCTCAAGATCAACCTCGGCGCCACGCTGCTGCCGCCGTTCGATGTCCCCGACGGGCTCACGCCCGACCAGTACCTCACGAAGGTGGTCGCCGACGGCCTCAAGTGGAGGTACAACGGCGAGCCGAGCAAGGCCGTGAAAGAGCGCGCCGAGAACGAGCTGGCGGTGATCAAGGCGACCGGCTACGCGTCCTACTTCCTGATCGTGTGGGACTTCTACAAGTACGCGCGCTCACATGAGATCGTCGTGGGGCCGGGCCGAGGCAGCGCCGCCGGCAGCCTGGTGAGCTACTGCCTGGGCATCACCAACCTCGACCCGATCCAGCACGGCCTCATCTTCGAGCGCTTCCTCAATATCGACCGCGTGTCGATGCCCGACATCGATTGCGACTTCTCGGTCGAGGGTCGCGAGAAGGTGATCAGGTACGTCTCGGAGAAGTACGGGTCGGACCGGGTGGCGCAGATCATCACCTTCACGACCATGGCCTCCAAAGCGGCCATCCGCGACGTCGGCCGCGTGCTGGAGGTGCCGCTGCGGGACACCGACCGGCTGGCCAAGCTCATCCCTGTCTGGCAGGGACGCTCGAAATCGCTGGACGACGCGGTCAAGGAAGTCCCCGAGTTCCGCGAGGCGTACGAGTCGAACGAGGACCAGAAGCGGCTGATCGACGTGGCGCGGGCGTTGGAGGGCGTGTCGCGCAACGTCAGCACGCATGCCGCGGGCGTGGTGATCGCGCCCGAGCCGCTGGTGCGCTACACGCCGCTGCAGTTCGGCCCGGGCAAAGAGGCGGTGGTGACGCAGTACGACATGAAGGCGGTCGGCGACATCGGCCTGCTGAAGATCGACTTCCTCGGCCTGCAGAACCTGGACATCATCGCCACGTGCCGGCGCCTGGTGCGCGAGCACCGCGGCCTCGACATCGACATCGAGTCGATCCCCTTCGACGATGCCAAGACGTACGAGCTGCTGTCCGCCGGCGACACGCACGGCGTGTTCCAGCTCGAAGGCGCTGGGATGCGTCGGATGGTGATGGACATGCGGCCGCAGTCGTTTGGGGACGTGTCGGCGGCGGTGGCGCTGTTCCGCCCAGGCCCGATGGTCAACATCCCCGCGTTCGTCGCACGCAAGCAGGGCCGCGAGCCCATCGAGTACATGCACGAGCGGCTGGAGCCGATCTTGCGCGAGACGTACGGCGTGATGATCTACCAGGAGCAGGTGATGATGGCCGCGCGCGAGCTGGCCGGGTTCACGATGAGCGAGGCGGACATTCTGCGCGCCGCGATGGGGAAGAAGGACAAGCCCAAGATGGCAAAGCTGCGGACGAAGTTCGTGACGGGGGCGGTGGAGCGGGGCATCTCGTCGTCGACTTCGGAAACGCTGTTTGACGGGATCGCGAAGTTCGCCGAGTACGGGTTCAACCGCGCGCACTCGGCCGCCTACGGGGTGATCGCTTACCAGACCGCGTATCTGAAGGCGAACTACCCGCTCGAGTACATGACGTCTTTGCTGATCCACATGGAAGGGTCGGCGGACAAGGTGGCGACGGCGATCGTGGACTGCCGCATCCGCGGCATCGAGGTGCTGCCGCCGGACATCAACCGCTCCCGCGCGGACTTCTCAATGGCCGACGGCGCGACCCCCTCTCCCCCTCGGGGAGAGGGCAGGGGAGAGGGGCGTGAAGCACAAGGGCGAATCCTGTTCGGCCTCGCGGCGATCAAGAACGTGGGCCAGCACGCGGTGGAGTCGATCGTCTCTCTGCGCGACGCGGACGGCCCGTTCAAGTCGCTGGAGGACCTGTGCGAGCGGACGGTGGCGATCCAGGACGTGAACAAGCGGGTGCTGGAGTCGCTGGTGCAGTCGGGGGCGTGCGACTCGCTGGGCGAGAGGGCGCGGCTGTTCTACGTCCTGGAGCACGTAGTGGCGCGGGCGGAGCGGGCTCGGCGCGACCGGGAATCGGGCCAGACCTCGCTGCTCGACATGGTGGGCTCGGAGGAGGTGACGGCCGACGACTATGGCCTCGCCATCGACGTGGCGCCGATGCCCGGAGAAGACAAGCTGCGGCTGGAAAAGGAGCTGCTGGGCCTGTATCTCTCCGATCATCCGCTGCGGCGGATCTCGGCTGAGCTGGCGAAGCTGTCGGACACGCAGGCGGTGGAGGTGACGAGCGCGCTGCAGGACACCGAGGTGCGGGTGGCAGGGCTGGTGCGGGAGGTGCGGCGGGTGGTGACGCGCAAGGGCCAGATCATGGCGTACGCGTCGCTCGAGGACCTGACGGGGACGGTGGACATAGTCCTGTTCCCGCGGGTGTTCGAGGAGACGCGGCTGCTGTTCGAGCCGGATAAGGTGGTGGTGGTGGCGGGGAAGGTGGACGCGCGGGCGGGAAGCACGCGGGCCACAGGCGCCTCTTCATCCCCGGTCGAGCCGGAGATGGAAGCCGAGGTGGAGACGGCCTCGGTGGTGGCCGACATGGCGTGGCTGTGGGACGACCCGGAGTGCCTGCCGGTGGCCCGCCGGCAGCTGCTGCACGTGCGGCTCCCGAGCGGCGATAACGGCCTGGCTGAGCGCCTGGAAGCAGTGCTGGCGCGGCACCCCGGGAGCGACGAAGTGGTGCTGCACGTCCTGGTCGGGAGCCGCGAGGTGACCGTGCATGCCGGTCGGTATCATGTCCAAGCCGGTGCGGCGCTGGAGGCCGAGCTCGACGAGCTGGTCGGGCCGGCGTCGACCAGGCTGGAGACGGTGCGGCCGAAGGCGCAGTCGAACGGCAACGGCCGCGGCAAGCCGAGTTGGAGATAGGGGAGAGGAGACAGAGGAGTGGAGATGAGCGAAGAAGAGGGCGCCTCGAGCGGCCGGTACGTGGTCGTGAAGGCGCTAGAGGATGGGGTGGTGATCATGGGCCTGACGCGGGGCAAGGACACGCGCTCGCACCACTCGGAGCGGCTGGACGCGGGCGAGGTGATGGTGGCGCAGTTCACGGAGCTGACGGCGGCGATCAAGATCCGAGGCCGGGCGGAGATCCTGACCGACGTGGGCCGGGTGGAGTCAGGAACATAGGTCCCCTCTCCCCGCAGGGGAGAGGGTTAGGGAGAGGGGCTCGGGAAGGCAACTAGAATCGTTTGCCTACGGCGCGCCCACGTAGCTCAGGCGGTAGAGCATTTCCTTGGTAAGGAAAAGGTCCCCGGTTCGAATCCGGGCGTGGGCTCCACGACCCTCCTGAGGCCCGATTTCGTAGTCGTTTCGAAGCTTTTGGAAGGCGATGGCCGTCTGGCCGGAAACGACCGGGAAACGGACCGGAACTTGCCGTAATAAAAGGTCTGTTGGTGGTCCCTGGCCCAAATGGAGGGCCAACATGCGGACCAGAGTGCGTGTCATCCACGGTCGTCTAGCGGACTCAGAGCCAGCCCGAACGTCGGCGATCGAGGCCGCCTATCAGCACTTCCGTCTGGACAAGCAGGGCAGCCTGGTGTCGCCGAAGACGTTGCGTCACTACGAGTGGACGATCAAGCCGTTCCTGCGCTGGCTCGACGAGGAGCACCCGGGGGTCGGGCGCTTCGAACAGCTTGGCGTGGACCTGGTGCGTGAGTACAGGGTCTGGGTCGCCCAGCGGCCGACCAACCGCGGGCGTCTACCGGAGCCGGCGACGCTCAACGACCTACATCGGCTGTTGATGACGTTTCTGCGCTGGGCCGAGGACGAGGGCTACGCAGTTGACCCGAGGATGCGCAGGCTCAAGGCGCCTCGTGTTCCGCTCAAAGAGGCGACGGTGTTTCACATCGCGCAGCTGCGAGACGTGCTCGCCGCGTGTAATGCCGAGCGTCCGCAGGAGGAGTTGATCGTGCGCATGCTGGTGGGGAGTGGGGTGCGCGCCGCCGAGCTCTGCGGCCTGGCGGTGCGTGGACCTGATGGTCTACCAGATCTGATGCTCGACTCGCTTGACCGAGGACGGGTCGAGCTGCGAGTGCGTTGGGACGCCGGCGCCAAGGGCAAGAAGTCGCGCCGAGTGCCGATCACGCCCAAGCTGGCCGCAGCGATCAAGCGCTACGAGGCGCGACACCGCGACCGTGCCCGGGTGCCGAACATCCTGGTCAACGATCGCGGCCTGCCGTACACGCCCTGGGGCATCGACCAGCTGATGGACCGCCTCGAGCGCCGCGTCGGGTTCCATATCCACGCTCACGCGTTCCGGCACACCTTCGCCACGCTCGCATGCCAAGCGGGATGGAACCTGGAGCGGCTGCGCGCCGCGATGGGTCACTCCGATTACGCCGTTCTGCACCGCTACGTCCGATTAAGCAGCGAACGAGACCTCGGCGCCCTGACGGACTGGGCCAGTTTGATCGTCATAGATGGTGGCAATTGGCAATCCCCCGGAAGATTCAGCGTCGACATGAAGCGATCTTGACTACAGCGACCGTCAGTCTCGGGCGGCTCACCTACCTGGGACAAGGGCGAGCTTGGACGGGCGAAGCGCCAATGTAAAGGAGGCGGCCCCAGGTGTCGCCGTTCCCTGTGATGATCAGCGCACCTCCGTAGGTCGCAAAGTAGAGCGCGTTGGCGTAGTCGATAGTTGCTGTACGTCCAGCCAACTTAAGGTGATAGGAAACCAGCTGAGCCCCGCCCCCGGTCGCGCATACGCTGGCGTTGAGGGCCCCCGCTAAAGGAACAACGTCGTAGATAACCGTCGAAGGGGGAACGAGAAGGGCGTGAACGACCGCCACTCCGCGCACGATTTTGGGCAGCGAACTTCGGTCAGATGGCCACCCCTCCGCCGGCCTGATTTCGTTTACGAAGATCCCGCCCTTGTCAATCCAGTCGAGCAGCGAGAACTCCGCTGGAAGCAGCCGAGCCGAAGGGATCGTTCGGCCATCGAGAGTCAGTGTCCCCATCACGTCGTACAGGTCGACGGGCGTCGGGGTCGGTTGCACCTGTGACAGCGTGGCCGCTGGTTTCGACCACGGGAGCGATAGGCCGAGCCAGCGGAAGGCAAAGAAGGTCACAACCAGCGTCAGCGCCACAAGAAGGGCGCCGACTCGGACAGCACGGTGCATGCTCCAATTACACCTGACCAGCCAGGCCGGTTCCTCGGCTGAACTCATTCTTCTTGGCGACAGCTGAAACGCCAATAAGACCTCGTTGGACGCTATTGAAGCGTCACGCGGGCAGTGATGTGCTTGGCCACGATGCGATGGCATCTTCCGAAGTTCACCAAGCCAAGCACCGTAGACGTCTTGGGGACGTTTTGGGACGTTTCGAAACGTCCCGAAGCGCGGTTGAAACGTCCCACGGCTGGCGCGTCTGATTCATCGCGATGATGTCGATGGGATGGACTGATCTCGGTGCGGCGCAGGCGCGACGCCGAAGCGGGGAGGAGCGGCGACGGATGCGTCGATCTGCGACCGCGTTCGCCACGGCTTTGAGCGCGTGCGCGCAATCAGGCGCGCGACGCGCAGCGCGACTTAGTCGTGGAGGAGCTGGTGCCGCGAGACGGGCGCGCCCAGTTGTCGGCATACGCTGGGCGGCGGTGGGCGGCGGGCGCCCGCGATCAAGCTTCGGACCTGGCGGTCCGGCTCCCCTAACAGAGGACCGCCAAAAAACAGAGACGAGGCTCTGACGACCTCGGTCAGCATCCTCGCCGCTGGCATCGACTCGCTCTATGTCTCGTTCAAGGGCGACGTTGACACAGCGTGGCTTGACCTCATTGAGGTTCAGAAGGTCAGAGCGCAGGAGGCCGGCCAGGCACAGTTGGTTTCTGCGGCGGACCGCAAGGCGCTGGTACAGCCGTCAGGCTGGGGTAGCTTCCGATACTGGCTCCGGTGTGGCGACTTCGACGTCTTCCTGGGGCGAGGCCAGAGCCTGCCGGCGGCCTATGCGCGGATTGCGAGCGAGTTCATTCACGAAGTTGGTCCTAACAAAGCACTTGCCGATCTCAAGTTATTCGTCGGTGCGCTGATGGACCAGGTGGACAAGACGATCTGCTCACGAGCAGATATCTATGCCGACTTCCAAGGGTGGATGCCGGTGTCTGAGGATTACGACCGTTTCGTCACTCGGAGTCGTCGCAACACAAGCCACATCGCCGTTCATCACGACGGCCGGCGCTTCACGGGGTTCACATTCGGACGCGACGCAATGGTCGCGCGGCTCTACGACAAGAGCCTGGAGATCGCGCATTCGGGCAAGCGCTGGATATACGAGGTCTGGGGCGCGGAACTTGATGCGTCCTCACCCGTATGGCGGCTGGAGTTCCAGCTGCGCCGAGAGGTCCTGGCCGAATGCTCGCTGACCTCGCCCGAGGACGTTCTCGCTCGACGGCCGAGCCTGTGGACATACGCAATGCAGTGGCTGTCGCTGCGAGAGCCAACACCAGGCGCTACCAGGACGCGATGGCCAGTGGCCGGCGTCTGGTCAGAATTGAAACGATCACAGGCCGGAGCCACCTACAGCCCGCTGGTGCGTATGCGCAGTCGGGAACATGACGAGGCCGTCCTTGTCCGTGGCCTTACCGGCTACGCGAGCTCCCTCGCGGCCGTCACGGGCGTCAGCGACCTCGACCTAGCGATGCTTGTGACACGTCGGCGCGTGGGCGAATATATGGACGCCACAGGGAGAGACTTCCGGGATCTGGTCCAAGCGAAGCGAGATCGGAGACCATGAGTCTGCAGGCGGTGGATTGGTCAGTAGATGCTGGCGCGATCGATCGAGCACGAATCCTCCGCGGCTGGACTCGCCGTGACCTTGCGCGACGCGCACACGTCGACGAGGGAACACTGTGCGACCTATTCGCAAGTCGCCGGCGCCCGACGTTCGGAACGCTCCGCGCGCTCTGCCAAACGCTCGAGTTGCCTCTGGAACGGGTGATTACCTTCGGCCAACGGCTGTAGGAGCAAGCGTTAACCGAAGGGTTTGTTAAGTAGCCGGGTAGTGATCGCCTGGAGAGGGTAAAATTAGCTGAAATTCTGGCGGGAGGTTTGGGTTTTCTTCAAGTGGCTTCCTAGTCGTTCTGACATCTCGTACAGCATCCGAGCCCTCCCAGAGTGGAGCGAACACTTCGAGGTTCCCGACGTGATTGGCTTCGCTGATTACGTCCTCGCGGCTGAGGACCTCGCAAAACGCTTCCGGTCCCAGGCGACGCAACCAGACCCTGTCCACTTCTTCCCCTATCCCAAGGGGAATGGCGGTTTTAGAAGTCTGTGCATGCCTAGCGTGAAGGACCTCGTATTGATTCGCGCGGCTGTGGGCTACATGGCAATAGCGTGTGAGCGAGCCCTGTCGGAGCTGCCCAACGTGTATTCGGCGCGGCTGGCACGAGGGGTTCCCGACTGGAGGTTCCGCGGGGAGGGCTATCCGCGGTTCCGCAAGGATGCGGCCAAGCGCGCAAAACGCTGGGGCTGCGAACTCATGGTTCGTACTGACGTGAAGGCATATTACCCGTCGATTCCTGCAGGCCAGCTGGCGCAGGACTTGATGCGCATCGGTTGTCGCTACGGGCCGACAAGCTTCTTCCTGGAACGTGTGCTGCATTGGCAGCATCACGATGGCCTCACCGGCATACCGGTTGGTCCTGAGGCCTGTGGTGTGCCCGGCACCGTGTACCTCAAGCCAGTCGATGTTGCGATGCTGCAATCGACCGATGGGTACGTCCGGTACACCGACGACATTGTCTACTTCGTCGCAGAGCGGACGGCCGGCGACCTGTTGGCGACACTTGACGAGAGCCTCGCTGAGCGTGGCCTTAGACGCGGAGTCGACAAGACTGAAGTACACCATGACCAAGCGGCAGCCCTTGAGGCTATTGAGCGGCGGCTATTCGCCTCCCTCGCCAATGGTCTGAGCAATAGAAGCCCGGTCGTCATGCGAGCCGTCAAACGTGAGTTCATGCATGACGTTGTTGAGGAAATGGGTAATGCCAGGGACTTCCGCTGGTACATCAAGGTGTTTTCGAACCGCGGCGACCCATTCGCATTGCGATGGCTTACTGCCGACTGGAAGCGGTTCAATGTCGACCCTCGCGTGTCAGCTGACTACATATCCAGATGTGGACTAGGAGATTCCGAGGTTGTCGGCCGCGCCATTGAGAAGCTCGCGAGCGTCCCTAGCGATGAGATGGCCGGCGCCGACCTCCATCTTCTCCGTGCATTTAGTCAGGCCAGCATGGGGACCGATGAAGGGCACACTTTCGAACGAGTAGCCAACGATCCAACTCGTCCATCGCAAGTGCGTTGCTGGGCTTGGTCTGCTGCAGCGGCAGCCGCTGGGTTCAATGTTGAAGCCACAGCCGAAGCTGCCGTAGAAGAGCCGGATCCAGCGATTCGACGGGGCATGGTGCTCTCGATGCGCGGCAAGAGCGGTCGCGGGACAACGTGGGCGCTACGAGACATAGCTCGGAAGCATCCCGAAACGGCGCCAGCCTGCGCTTGGGCCCTGGTTGCATAACCCGCTGGGATCAGTGACGAAGTTCTTCAGGTTCTCAGCAAAGACGGGCCAAGTGGCTTATTGCGGCAATCTCGAGATACCTAAGCCCTGGACGAACAGGGATCTTCATCGAGGCAGGATCCGGCCGAGTCAGCCGCTCGTAATGAGGCACAACGTGGGAGGCCCTCTTCGAGACGTCGTGATAACCGGCTACGCATATCCGAATGTCGTGAGCCAGGCTTTCGTCGAAGCCCTCAGCGCGGCTGGCTGCAACGGTTGGTCCTTATTTCCCGTGACGGTCTACGACAAGGAAGGGGTGACCGCGAATGGATTCCATGGGCTTCAGGTCGTCGGCCAGTGCGGACCGGTCGACTGGCGAAGGTCCCAACCCGTACCCGTTCAGCTACCTGGCGGAGTGTTTCCGAGGCTGAAGGGTATGTATTTCGCTGAGGGAACCTGGGACGGATCCGACGTGTTCGGGCCGACGGACACAGGCTTTGTCTTTATGACGGAGACGGCGGTGTTAGCGCTGAGACGGAGCCGGATTTCGAACATGGACGCCGAACCGATCGAAGACGTAGTTACGGAGATCTGGCCGGGCGACATGCAACCAGGTTGGAAACATCTGTGGGGCAAGACATGGGAGAACATTTCGCCGAAGGATCTCAATCCAAGCAGTTGAGTTAAGAGACTTGCGGCCGATTGGCGACTGCGCGCTAAGATCGAGCCGAATACGGTAGGCCTTAGCCTCCGGTTTGGGACCAGGGTCCGTGACTCAGAATCAAGAGTGGTGGTTAGAAGGCGCTGCAGTTGGTACACGGGGCGATCTGGTCGGGGAAGACGTCCTTCGCGACGACGTGGGCGGTCCCACCGGCGCCGACGACGAGAAGGTCGTTCAGTCCGCCTCCCGTTACGAGAAGCATCACCTCGGAGCCGGCCGGATTTGGTACCGCCCCCTGCGTGACCCGACTCGCCACCGACTCGCTCCAGATGACTCGACCGGTTGACGCGTTGAAGACCTCGCCTCGATTGTCAGTTCCGTCAACGGCCAGCAGCTTGCCGTCCCAGGAGAACGTGAGCGGGGTTACACCGTTCGCCCTGCTCCCAAGCTGACCGTTGAGCAAGTTGACGATGGTCGTTTGCGTCTGCGTGCCGAGCGCGGCGAACGAGCTGTCGTGGGCGACGGCGACCGAATTGACCTCGGCACGAATGTTTCCAACCGGAAACGCCTGTTGGTACACAACGCTCCCGGACTTGAAGTCGAGAACACGCAGCTCGCCGAACGTGATCCGCATGAGCATGGTCGAGGGATCCTTGTAGCCACTAGCAGTCGTTATGGCTACTCGTCCGGCGGCCGGGCTGCACGCGGCGACATTGGGCCCCTTCTTAGTGGTCAACGACGCAATCGTCCTGGAGCCACCCGTCGCGGATATGAATCCCAGCGAATAAGAACCGCCGATCGACGAGTTGTCGCTGAGCAAGTTAAGCACGCAAACGCCGGAACTGTCGTCAGCCCACGTAAATCCTCTAGACCTAGAGAGATCCGGTACTGACTGAAGCCGGCCGCGTCTGTCAACGATCTGCCAGATGCCTTGCGGTGACCACAGAAGGCGCGACCCGTCTGGCGACTGGTACGGATTCCCGACTCGATCCGATCCAACCGAGCCATGAACTGTGCCCATCCAGTCGATCGCTTGCCACCCGGTCACAGGGGGACGCTGGAAGTACACAACGGCCGCGGCGGAAGTCGCCGGCGAGGTTGTGCTGGTATCGCAGCTTGTCGTCACCAGAAGCAACGCGAATGCGACGAGAACGCGCTTGGCTGGACGCTGGAACGGTAGAAGCATGGGCGTCAATCAATGGTTTAACACCGCGATGGTGCAAATGGTGTCGGCGTCGACGCGCACGAGTTAAGAGACTTGCCGGCAAGTACCGCTGTGACGCTAAGATCGGACCGAATACGGTAGGCAGACCAGTCCGGTCTGGGACCAGGAGACCGCGAGTTCAAATCTCGCCCGCCCGACCAACGCTTTCACCGTTACCGACGCGGATTTCGCGCGTTATCGTTGCAACTGCCGGCTATGAGCATCTCCATCGCCAAGAAATTGGCAGCCTGGTGCATCGGCCTCGCGCTGCTGGTTGCATGCGGAGTAAGCAGTACGGCTGGCCCTATCCCAAACCCAAACCCAATCTGGCGCTCGGTAGATCTCCCGGGTCAGTATTCAGGCTTTCGATCCGCCACCTTTGACCGCTCCCGAAACTGCGTCTGGATCATCTCGCGCCAGCGTGGACCCAACGCTGGGGACGAGATGTCTGTGACGCTCACGCGCCTGAATGTCGCAAACCGATCCATAGTCGCCACCTCAGTAAATCTGCCCGCGGTCGGGTACGACGTTGGATCGATTGCGGTTGACTCGCATGGAGGCATCTGGATGGGCTGGGGTCAAATCCTCGCCTATTACGATCCCGGCACCGAAGCGGTTCGGTCCTGGAACCTTCCCCCGTACTCTGGCCTGGCTCGTCTGTACAGCATGGACGGGCGCATAGTCGCGCTCACGATCGACCCCGACGGTGAGATCTGGGTTGTGGCGAGCATGGTTTCAGCCGTGTTTGGCTTCAATCCCACGACCAGCTCGTGGGACCGCACAGTGAATCTCCAATTCGTCCCGATCATGGGGACCAAGATTGGGGCTCCCAGGACGGGACTTCTAACCATTAGCGGCGTGCCTCTAAACAGTGGTGCCCTGGACCCGAGTGGTACGCCGGTCTTCGCGCTGGTCATGACAGGCAGCCATGAAGTGAAGGTGTTGCCGGCTCACGTCCGCGACTACGCGATGACCGGCACAGACGAAATCGTTTACGCCGACAATGCCGGCAACATAGCCAAACTCAGCCTGACGGACGGTGTGTCGACTGTTGTTGCGACCGGAGCGCCGATAGGTCGGAGTCCATCGGCCCACCTCGAGTCTGATGGCAAAGGGGATCTCTGGTTCTCGCTTTTGGCCTATCGATCCGTCGGAGTGGCCCAGTTGAATCTGTCGACCGGTGCTATCAAGCGATTCAACTTCCCATACGTGATCGACCCCGGCGGCCCAGGGCCGCCGAACACGTGCCCTACTAACGCAATTCATTGCATCCCGGACAACGCTGTCTTCGATCCGGGCATTCAGGCGATCGTCCTTGACCAGCGCGCTAATGTCTGGATTGTTACTGAGCTGAACGGGAGCGGTGACCCGAACCAACGGTCACCCATGACCCCGATCATGGAGCTTCAGACGAGCCCTTGACACGGAGTTCGAGTTAAGAGACTTTCAGCCAAATGATGCGGTTGAGCTAAGATCGAGCCGAATACGGTAGGCCTTAACCTCCGGTTTGGGACCAGGCGATGGGTCCGCTGTGCGAAGTGCGTGCCCATCCTCTGTAGGCTCATGTGATGCCACACTGGACGGCTCAGGTCTATTTCGTTGTCGGTGGATTGATTACTTGCTGCGTGGGCATTGCCGTACTCACTAACGTCCGCGTCCTGGGCAAGCAGTGGGACGACGGGGTCAACCGAAACAGCGCGTACCTGAACAAACTCCTGCACCTGCCTTGGCCGCCGAATCCCTCCGCCGGGCCGACGTTTCGTCCGGTTGTCGGAATCTTCATGACTGTGGTGGGACTTGGGATGGTGGCTGCTGCCTTGCTTGGAGCGGCGCGCTAGCGATGGCCAGTTAAATGGTCTCGGCCGAAATCGGGCCGCCGGCGCTAAGATCGACTCGAATTCGCCAGGGATCGAAGACCACTTGGTAAGGAAAAGGTCCCCGGTTCGAATCCGGGCGTGGGCTCCACCCGCGCGGCCGGGATGCCAGCAACCTTTCGCGCGCACGGTTCGGGACCGTGAGGCCGAGGGTTCAAATCCCTCGCCCCCGACCAATTTCTGAATTCGGACTTGCACTGCGGGCGAAGTCATTTCTGATAACGCCGCTGTATTACTGCATCAGTTCTACAGCATTCTGAAAGACATCGATCGGACGGAGTCGTCTTAGTCCGCGTCTGGAAAACCGCCATAAACGCTATGGATCGGCTGCTGTCAGGTGCGCGGTTTCGCGAACAACGCTGGCGCCTGGCATGGGGGATACCTGTGCCAGCACGAGGACCGCTGCTCGGCGATTTCCGTAGGCGCTGGCTCGAGGTCGTCCGCACCCCACTCCACCAGAAGACGTTCGATGCCGCAACGCCGTCGGCTGGGCCTCGCCAAGGGCTGACGAAACCCACTGTGTCGGGAAGGAGGATTTTTGTATTACGATAATCTGGCGTGAGTAAACCGATTAAAGGAAAAGCCGGCGAGACCGACGTGACTGACGGTGTTACCAGTCGCATGACGCATGAAGCACAGAAAGGCTCCGAGCGTGCGCGCTTGAATCCACGCAGAGGTCGCGGCAGGCCGCCGATCGGCTCGCAGCCGGCTGCGCTCTTTCCAGTAAGACTTGAGCCCGAGTTGCGCGAGACTTTGACACGCGCCGCAAATGGCCGGACTGCCTCGCCGAGCGAACTGGCGCGACGCGTGCTTCGCCACTACCTCAGAAGCATCTGGCCCTCAAGTGTCCAGCAGGCTGGCGCCGAACCACGAGCAGATCTGCCCGAGGTAGAGAGTGAGCGGATTCGAAACATTGAGAACCTGATCCTTGAGCTTGCAACGAGGTGGGAGGACCCTTACGTCGAATTCAAGGAGACACTTTCGATTAAGAGCGATACGAGCAAAGCCGAATTCATCAAGGACGTGATGGGACTAGCGACGACCCAGGGAAGCGCTCGCCGCTTCTTGATGATCGGATGGAGTGATAAGACACGGAAGGTTCAGGTCCCCGGGGTCGATCCGGAGCTAAGAGAAGAGCAGCTTCAGCAGATCCTGAACAGCTACTGTGAGCCGCCGCCGCACATCGTCTATTTCACGCATATGTGGGAAGGCGCGCTTGTCGGCGTGATAGAGATCGTTCGCGAATCGATCCGGTTGCCATACCAAATCAGCCGTGACTTCGGCCGCCGCAAGAAAGGTGAGGTTTTCGTTCGCCACGGAACGATTACTGAGCCGCCTACTCCTCGCGAACTTGAGTCGCTTCGCCAAGAGGGCACAAACGCCAAGCTTAGAGAAGCCGCCAATCCACTGATACGGCCGGATCAGGCGACCCTCCGCTTCACCGGTCTAGGTTTGAGTATGGGGGGCCTGATCTCGCCCGAGGCGGCCGTAAGGCTGCAGAAACACAATGTAGATTTCGAGCTCGCAGAGGCCGTGCCAGACGACACGCGAAAACTATTCCAGCGCCTGCAAGCCATTCATATGCAAGGCATCTGGGAGTATCAGATGTTCACAGTCGCAGACGACTACGCATTGCATGTGCTTGAGCACGCACTATGGGAGCGCCTGCTCGACTACTACAACCGTCAACCACCGTTGCTCGACGTTCGAGGTCGCGTGACGCAAATCCAGCCCGCCACCATATCGGAGATCGCCAAATTGGTGGCTAAGAGTCGGTATCGACTCAGGAGTTCGCGAGAGCCTACTACTTCCTTGGCCTTTTCCGGCGACTTGACCGACCTGTTCAGGTGGGCGCGTCACGAAGGTCTCCTTTGTGGACAGCGTTCCCGGCGGTTCGACATCGTCTACCCGCGGATGCTTGCCCGATTGCGGCCCCTCACTTATAGCCTCCGCATGCCTGTCGACTCATCCCGGTTGATTCGAGAGGTGGGTGAGTTCATCAACCAGGTCTGGGGAACAGCCACTCCAGACGGCCAGATATTTCCTACGCCCCTGTCGCGAGCGGTCGTAATCCTTGGCTGGCCACCAGAAAGGAACCAGATTGCAAAGTTGAGGCCGGACACTTTTTCGGAGGATCGAGGACGAGGCAGCTGGGAATTCATCGTATTGCTGGCTGTCGAGTCCGACAACCAACTCTTTGAATTTCACTCGGACATCGAGTCGACATTGTTCTCGGCGCGGCTGCTCGCCGGGCCAATGGGATGGGAAGAAACGAGTGACTGGCTGAAAATTCACCCGCACGAGTCGGACACGGTTGACGTGCTTGATCGCTGGTTCGTGGCAAGACTCGATAGCCGTGACTGGGCACGGAATCTAGGCCAGTTAGCTGGTCTGTCCCCGAGCGAGCGCCAAGGTAAATGGATCCTCATGCAGGCAGACTTTCCGATCGACGCCGTTGTTCATGCCCGCTCGCTATCGAATCCGGCTGAAAACCACCGCGCCATCGGAACTTGCGATCGATGCTGGGTATCCGCCAAGGCCTCAGGGAGTTGGCGTCGAGTCTTGAGTGTGGCGTCCGACCTGGGCGCCGACATTACGCCGACGCCTTCTAAGCAGGTGGAGACACCGATGCGCCGTGGATGGCAATGAGCCCAACCACCGGCCGCTCTCTCCCACAAGGCTCTAGGTCAAAGCGTCTCTGATGGTTAGGGAAACCCCCCACAATCCGTCCCACGGGGCTGAGAGTTGAGCGACCAACGTGCCGTGGCAAAGGCTCTCCCGTTTGAGATCTCCGAGGCCATCGTGCAGGCCTGCGGCCTGTGCTTTTGGCTCTGGGACCCCTTCAGGGCATTTCTACGAAAAGCCGGTATCCCAAAACAACTGATCGACCGTTTTGAGGGCGAGTCGAAGTACAAAATGACCCGCCACATCCTGGGTGAGTTAGACGGCATGGGTGACGATGGCTGGCTGATCCAGCGCCGACTGCTCACGGAGCTATGTCAGTTGCGGAGAGTGCCTGACGATAATGCGCCAGACCCAAAGAAGGCCATGGAGGCAATTCGGCGCTTAAGGCAGCTAGCGATCGAACATGGCGAACTGGTGGAGGCTGATAGAACGAACGCTCAGCAACGTGGGCAGGAGGCAAAGCTCCGTCAGGAGGCGCTGGTAGCGCGGCAGCAAAAGATGGCTGAACTTCGTGGAGTGTTTTACGAGTTGGCCAAGGGAACCGATTTGCAGGCCAGGGGTTACAGCCTCGAGCAGCTCGTAGGGACCCTGTTCACACTCAACGAGATTCCCTATCGTCCTTCATATAAGACTGGAGTAGAGCAAGTTGATGGGCATTTCAATTTTCAGGGCTTTGATTACTTGGTCGAGGCACGATGGCGCTCAGGGATGCCGAACCATGCGGATCTCGCAGCCTTCAAATCCAAGGTCGACGGCAAGATAGCTAGCACGCGGGGGATGTTCTTCTCGATTGCTGGTTTCCGGGCGGAGGTCGTTTCGGAGTTTGGGCGGCGAGCCCCAGCCAATGTTGTGTTGGTCGCAGGTGAAGACTTGATCCTCGTGCTTGAAGGCCAGGTCTCGCTCCAAGACGCCCTCCTGTACAAGATCCGTCGTGCAGCCCAGGAAGGAGTGATGTTCGCGCCCCTTCGCGAGCGTTTTGGATGAGAAAATGGGCCGGTCGATTGGCCGGTCAAACGATTAGCCCTGCTTGAAGTAGGTTAGCCAGATGCCGGCCCCTCCCCTCTTGCCAAGCCCTTGGCGATTGTCAATTCCAACGGGACCCACGGTGGCAGCGGACGGTATACGCGACAGCGTGAATACGTCCGGTCAGTATCGGCTCACCGAACAAGGAAGCGACTGGCTCGTGGAGCGACTAAAGGAGCCGCCGCAGCTCTGGAGTGAATTGAGGTGGATGATCCACCGTTTAGGCGAGACGGGATCGAAGCAAGCCCTTATCGATCACCTGTCGAGTTGGCCTTTCATCCCTGGCGGCGACGACAAGGAAGCCGCGGGGATTGTTCAAGAACTCGAACAGTGCGACAAACCCGACGATCCCATCAAATGGGCACAGGCAGCTAGATACGCCACCGACGCCATCATGACCGCTTCGCCAACCTCGCTTCCCTCTATCGCTGAGCGGGTTGCCAAGAAGTTGCTCGACTGGTTTCCGAACGGACAGATGCTCGTCTGGGGCAAAAGTCACGAGTACCAATGGGCCGGGCGTCCCGCTCATTTGTTGGCTGGTGCGGAATTGATCGGCTTAGACGAGGTGGCCGAGGGCATCAAGTCCGGCAAAGGTGCAATCTGGATGCGCGGCGAGGATGTCCTTTACGCGCATGTCGGATCGCTGTATGTCAACCTCGCGAATAGTGAGGAGATGCCGGGATGGGCCTTTGAAACAGCAACCGCCACATTTGTATTCGAGTTCGCGACGAACGTCGCAATCAACCCGTCGTTGGACTTTCTAAGCATTAGGTACCTCAACTCTCTGCCGGTGCTTGACTATCTTCCGGGGAATTTGCCTGAGACGTCAGCAATCATCCAACTGGGGTTCGTCGGTCAAGAGAAGTGGAGGAGTTGGTTTCTGGATGGCATCAACCGCGTAGCGGATCACCTTATCCGATGGGAGAACTTCATGAATCGGGCTGGCAGCCTGCGGCCAGTTGCGCAGCAGAGCGCCAACATGACGGTCAGCCGGATCCTCAACACGACCGCGCAGCTCCTTGCGTTTGAAGAACGGAGCAGTCGCTTGATGGCATTTTGGGATTTGGTCGACCTTTACAACGGCCTAACGGGACCTGACATACCGAGGCTGTTCAGTCGGCGATACTGGTACGACCATATTGTCTTGGCCTGTAAAGCACTTCCGGAGCATCAGTCGGGCCTATTCGTGAAGTACGCAACGGAGTTGTACGAGGAGTGGGTCCAGCAGTGTATCCAGGGCATAACCAACCCGAATCACGTTTTCTCAGATACGGTGCAGATTGTCCCGGGTGGTCCACGGATTCCACACGACAACTATTTCGGTCGCCATTTAGATGCGCGTCGGAACACATTGCATGGCTATGACCTAAGCAATTCCACCGGCGTTCAGTACCTCGGAATCCATGACGGCTCGCTGCCTCAACGCCTTCCGGAGTGGGGCCGACTAATGCTGCTTGCATTTATTGGCGGACCCATCCACTTTCCTGGCTCGCTTCCGAAGACTTACAGACTGACGGAAATCATCAGTCGCCGGTCGACCCCCTGGCGGGAGGACGCGGAGACTCGATGGTCAGTTCTGGAGCGGGATCGCAACGGTCTCGGCAACCCATTGCAATGGGCGCGCCTCGCCCGTGTCCTCGCGTTTCGCATCTCTTAGAACACGGGCTGGGTTCCATGCGCTGGACCGCGTCTAGCGCTCGAGGATCGCCTGCATCCGCTGTGCGGCCTCTAGCTGAAGCTCCGGCACCACGTGGCTGTAGGCGTTCATCGTCAAGGCGATCTCGGAGTGACCAAGCACCTCCATCACCACGCGCGGGGAAACGCCTTGCACGAGGAGGAGCGTTGCGCATGAATGCCGCAGGTCGTGAAAGCGCACACGGCGAAGGCCTGCTTGCGCTAGCGCATCGTGGAACTGCCGGATCGCGTGCCTAGCTTGGGTAGGTCCGCCGGCCCTGTTTGCGAACACAAGTCCGTTCTCTTGCCATTTCGATCCAGCCCAGAGCTTTTCGGCGACCTGACGTTTCTCGTGCTCGTGCAGTCGCTCAGTGATCATCGCTGGCATGACCAGTGTTCGACGGCTCCTTTCCGTTTTTGGAGGCACGAGAGTGAGCTTGGTGTCGATCCTCTGAAGCTGGTGACTCACACGAAGGGTTCCAGCGCTGAAGTCGATGTCCTGCCATCGAAGCCCGAGAGCCTCGCCCTGCCGCAGCCCGAGCGCCAGCGCAACTGAGAAGAGGGCTTCGAGTCGGTGGCCACGGATCGCAGCGAGGAACCTCCGTGCCTCGTCCGGAGTCAGAGGGTTGATTGGCTTGCGCTGAACGCGTGGCCGGTCGACCAGGCGCGCAACGTTGCGCGCGACGAGGTCCCATCGAACAGCCAATCCCAACGCCGTGCGCAGAACCTGGTGGATGTAGGCCACCGACTTGCTTGACAAGCCGGTGGCAAGCCGCTGGTTCATCATCTCTTGGACGTGAAGGGGCGTCAGCTGATCCAAGCGGATCTTGCCCAGAGTTGGCACTAGGTGCTTCTCAACATTGACCTTATAGCCCGCATAGGTCAGGGGCCGCACACGCGGCTTCACGGAGGTCTCGAGCCAAGAGCGCAAGAACTCTGCAACCGTTGGAGAGCGACCTGCGGGAAGGCGACCCTTGTTCAGCTCCGCCACGGCCGCGGCCAGCTTGGTCTTGACCTCGTTGGCAGTCTTCCCGTAGAGGTACTTCCGACGAGTGCCAGTGAAAATGGACGCGCACCACTGTCCATCCGATTTGCGTCGATAGACGCTACCGGCGCCGTAGGGCCGTCGACTCAGAGTTCCATGCTCCGATCAACCCGCGCCCAGTTGGGGAGTCGGACCCCGTTTGGATATGAGGCTTCGTTCGCACGCTGGTCGATCCAGCGGAGCAGGTGATCGCGCGGAATTCGCATTGCGCGACCGATCCTGATCGACGGAATCTCACCGCTATGTGCCAGGTCAAAGACCTTCGCTCGACTGAGCGACAACAGCCTCGCCGCCTCGGTTGCGTCGAGCAGCTGCGGCAAGTCTCGCGGCGGCGATGTATTGGCCGTCGGGCTGATGTCAGGTTGTGCTGACAGTGTTTCGATGAGGTGGTGCAAGGTAGTGACGATTTCCAACCGCGCCCTGCCACTCAACGCGGGGGAACCGGACGGCCCCGGTTCCCCCACTCCCCCTCCTGGCCGAGGCAGGACTTCCAAGCTGTCACGCTGGCTTGTAAGACGGCGACTCATGAGGCGCGCTTTCTGGACGCTTTGAATGCTTTGGCTGAGCGCTGGATGTTGCGTATGACGGAGCCGGCAAGCCCGTGGGCATTGTTAAGCAGGCGGGTCGGGGGAGCGAAGGCGACAGTCCCACCGACCCAACCGCGCGCTACCTGACCTGCCGATGCGTGCCCAATACGCACGGCTTGGAACAGGACGAGCGGCGACAAGGCGGCGATCAGAAGCACTGCGACTCCAGATGCCATCCAGTTCTCGGTGGTGTCCGTATCGGTGGCGGATGTCAGCGCCACCACCACAAGCCGGAAGCCCACGTAGACGGCGGTTGCGACCACGAACTTGGACAGAAGAAGCCCGATCATGAAGGAGGCAAGCTGCGTAGCTGCACCCGCGAGCCGTGGCCAGATCGAGAGCACGCAAACCAGGGGCACAAAGGCGGTCACCGTGAGGATAAGCGCCGAGCGGATGACCAGCTCTAGGTGCACCATCACGGCAAGCAGGCTGACCGTCAGCGCCGTAACGATCAGACCGAAAGTGCTGACGTGGGCACCACTGCCGCCGGATTGTGCGACGGCATCGCTGACGGCGACGCTATGAATCAGAACATTGTTCAGGCTCGTGAAATCGGGCGACCATGCGGTGGCGATCAAGGCCGCATAGCTGGCGACGTACTTGACCATGCCAAGGCCGGCGTATGCAAAGAAGGTGGCCGCCACCACCCTCGGGATTAAGGCAAGCCCTGTGCCCAGCGAACTCCAGGCGATGCGCTCGATGAGCGCCAGAGCGACAATCGCACCCAGGAGCAGGAGGGCGATCGCGAGCATGCGATCGTAGACCGGCACTATCGCCGTCAGGTCCGGCTCCGTGGCTTGGCCTAAGGTCGACAGCAGCCAGCGGATGCTGGCAATAGCAATCGCGGTCGACCAGTTGGCGATTGCGATGGCTGCGGCGTTGACGATCTGATCGACTGAAGTGCTGTAGTCGCCCATCTATTTGAAGAGGTGGCCGGCATAGTTGGCCGCTGCCACTCCGATGTAGAGAAGCGCCACCGAAAACACCGAAACCGCGATGCCGCTCTTGGCTCGCTCGGCGAGCTGCTGATTGGCGGTGAAGGATCCCAAGACGAGTCCGATGAGCGAAACGGTGAGTCCCAGCCCAGCGACCAGAGTCAGAATCGCGGCCGCATTGTCCGTGAGGTGGACCAGACCCTGGTAGACATTGGCCGGCAACCCGTTGAAGTCTGGGTTCACCGAGATGTCCAGGAAGATGCGAGTCACCAATTGCCTCCTTTGCCGGCAATGCCGGCAGTTACGGATGGGCGAGGATTCGGGCCCACGAGTCGTCGCCACGCCGGAACTTGGTCCCAGCGGCGGAGCTCGAGCTGCGCCGGCGGTGCGTTCGCGTAGACGAGCACTGCCTTTGTCATGCGCCGCAGCTCATCAACAGATGCGAGCGGCTTGCCGGTGCGCTGCTCGACCGAGCTTGAGATTCGTGAATCCGATTGACGCGAGCGGTACAGGCGCGTCTCATCACCGATCGCACGCGAGAAGACCTCGAGAGTTCTGATGTCACCCTGGCCAGGGAGCAGGAGGCGAGCGCGGCAGTTGTTCCAGATAGTGCGCGCTTCCTCGGCACCGTAGCCGGCCTCGACCTGGGCAAGATCGTGGTAGCAAAGAAGGAGTTGGATACCCTGGCCAGGGCCGCTGGAGGCGTAGCCGGCGAGCCGCGGTACACGGGCGAAGTTCGCCGCCTCATCGAGCCCCACGAGTAGCCGCGGAGACAAAACACCGCCCTGCTTCCGCGCCCTAGCTGCCGCTCGCCGCAATAGCGACATCAGAAGCGCAGAGAACAGGGGTCGGCAGCGCTCGGCATCCTCCGCTGGTGCGACCAGATACAAGGTCCCGGCCTCCCCGAGCAATCGGTCAAGGTCAACTGACTCGGGAGCAGATCGAGTGGCGGTCGCCACCCGCTCGTCGGTCCATAGCGAAAGGGAGGACCGGGCGGTCGAGGCAATGGAGCCCGCTTCCCTTTCCGGCGTCAGAGCGTAAGCGAGCAGCATCTCGGCGGCGGTGCCGTCCTTAACGGTCCGCGCGAGCCCGACGTACTCGGAGGGGGCCGTACGGTTGAGGCGCGCGAGCACTGAGCGCATGTCGCCGCCGCGCTCGCGCTCACAGATCACAAGGCCGCCGATCAGGCTCGAAGCGGCGAGGTACCAGTGCGCGTTATGGCCGCGCTTGCCTTCGGCAGTGAAATGGTCCGCGAGCTCAGCTGCAGCGCCGGAGGACGAGGCTGCCTCGACCGGATTCCACGTTGAGCTGTCGAGCCGAAGCCGCGTTAACCAAGAGCGATCCTCGTCAAGAGGAGCAAACACCCACACCGGACCGAGTCGTCGCCGCTGGTCGAGGGTGAGGTTGATCAGCTCCTCTTTGGTGGAGGTCGCGATAGCGGCGCCGCCCCAGGAGAGCAGCGTTGGCACCACCACGCTCGAGGTCTTGCCCGAGCGCTGGACTCCCATCAGCAGGACGTTGTCTTCGGCCGGCGACTGCAGCGCTCGGCCGTTGACAAAACCGAGCACGATGCCATCGCTGGCGAGGCGATCGGCGCCCGCCGACCGGCCGAGCCGTCCGCGATCGGCCAAGCGCGCCCATCGGCTGCTGCCGTGACTATTTGGTGTACCGAAAGCCACCAGCCACGAAGGCAGACACGAGCGTGCCCAAGAGATGATGACCGTCCCAGTGAGCGTCAGGGCGCGCATGAGCAGCCGCGTCATGCCGCGCGCTCCCAGTGAGTTTGGCGGTAACCCGCCTCCAGCTCACGCTCCATCTGCCGCTGGTACCGCCGCGCGACGGCGCGAAGGGCGATCAGCGAACCGACCCGGGTGGCATTGAACCGTCCGCCCTGGCCAGCCTGTATTGATCGAACGCGTAGATCGATGATCGGCGTCGATTGAGCGCCAGCCGATTCGCTCGACGATGTCGTGTCGCGGTCGGCCTTTGTGGTCAACGCCACCAGCTGGGTGGGCGCCCGCAACGGCGTCAGGTCTCCGCGTTGGCGCTCTATCTCCAGGCTCAGCGCTTCTTTCATGGCGGCGAGCCGGCTCTTCGTGATGTCGAGCCAGACGAATCCGCCCTCGTGGTCGTCGCGCATCCCGGCCAGCACCAGGTGGACGTGGTGGTGGGCAGTGTTGCGGTGGATGGCGGCGATCCAACGAAGTCCCCCACTCCCCAGGTCGCGCTCCAAGGCTGTCACGCTGGCGACGGTCAGTCGGCGGAGGTCGAGCCCTGATGCGCGCTCCGGAGAGATGACCATCCGATAGACAGCCCGGCGCCGGTCATGCAGATTTCCGTCGCGGCCGCGATATTCCTGGGGCCGGGAGCTGTCAATCGAGCCGGCCACAAAGGCCGCGAATGCTTTGCGGTCGGCGCTGCACAACGCGCCAGCTGGCCCGAAGAGCTCCGCCCGCCAACTGGCTCGGTCGCGATAGGCGACGTATTTGAGCAGCCCGGAGACCTCTTTCTTGGGCTTGCTTTCGGGTTGGGTCGGGTGGACGTCGCGGTGCTGGACGTACCGCAGGAATCCGCCCACTGCCTTACGCACCTGGCTACCAGCGCCAGCCGGCGTGAACTTGACTGCAAGGATGACCCGCTCGCTCATGACTCGGCCTCGCGAAACATGGCCAGCCGCGCTTCGGCGGCTGCCGCCGCTTCAGGTGCCAGGTCCTGCAACCGGCGTCGGCCGTCCGGTAAGACCGCTGCAACCATTAGAGCCGCGAGCTCGGCGGCGACGAGGGCGGCGAGCGACGCCGGCGAGTCAGACCGCGTCCCCGCCTCGGTGTCCATGGACAGGGCAGCCGAAACCAGCTCGCGAACGACCGCGCCATGCGAGAGACCGCTCTGACCAGCCCGCTGGGCGATCGTCGAGCGCTGGGCCGCGGTGAACGCGACCTGGAGGCGGTGCGTCTGTGGAGTCCCCACATCTATTAACTGGTCATCGGAAAGGGCCAATAACCGTGCTTTGAGCGTGCGTTTTCCAAGTTCGCACGCAAAACGCACGCCTCGAGGTCGGGCCTTCGCTTCCACCGGAGGCCAGCGGAGCCCAAAACGCACGGTCGGCGCACGGTAAACGCACGGCCCGTTGAGAGCCTTTGGCCATCTCATAAGGAGGTGGCCCATGGTCCCAATCGACGGTCCGGCCCTCGTCCTCCAGCAGATCGAAGCAAAGGACCGGCGCAAGCGATCAATCCATCCGGAGCTGCTCGACCAGTTCGCTCGACAAGACCAGCGCCTATTCGACCTGCTCGTCCGCTACAGGGCGGGAGAGCAGGTTCTCGACGGAATCGTGGCGGAGCTCCTGCCCGCGGTCCACGCCAAGGCCGAGCGCCTCAATGCGGTGAGGATGTACGGCCGGGACGATCTCAGTCAGGAACTGATCGCTGAGATCATCTACGTGGCCCGCAAGCTGCCCCTCCGTCGGCCCGCGTTCGTCACCCGCCGCTTGATGCTGTCCGCTGCCAGGCGTCTGACCCGACGCCTCGAGCGGGAGTGGTACCGCCAACTGGAGGAGTGGTACCGGGAGCTGGACGGTCGCCTCCTGAGTAACCCCGACGACGGTGGGGCGGATGGTGAGGAATGATCGCCCAGCGCGATCTACGAATCTCGGATATCCTCGCGGCCACGGGGCAGGCGGGGATGCAAGAGGCGGCCGGCGACAAGTTCTGGACTTGGCGCCGCAAAACGCTCGCAATCGGCTACGGGCTGGTCTTTATAGACGGGCTCTGGATTCTCTTGGCTGCGGATCCCAACGGCCTCATCCTCATGGCGGCGGCGCTCACTGGTTTGCTGTTCCTGCACCGGACCTGGGTCGGACTCGTGGTTTGGGCCTACGTCGCGGCGTCAGGCCTCGTCGCGATCATCTCCGCAGACGACCTCGGCCTCTATGGTCTGGCAGCAGGCTTTGGATTCGGTCTCCTAGCTCTGCCGTGGCGGCGTAGAGAACCGGTTCCCGCCAGGGCACCGGTCTTCTGGACCCAGCAAATGCAACCGGCTCCAATCCGCACGCAGACAAACGGCGGACCGTCTCCCCATCGGTTGCTCCCAACCGAGGTTCAGCGACAGATCGAAGCTCACACCGTTGAGCAGAGTCAGCCTGTCATTGACCAAAGTCCACCTGCCGCGCCAACCATGCCGGCGACCTCGTCCAACGGCGATACCCATGCCGAATCCCAAAAGGTCTTTCCCGGCGCGCTGGATATGTCCGCGATCGGACAGATCAGCCTCACCTTGCCCTGGAAGGATCTAACTCCCGACCTGATGCGAAGGCCGGTTATCGGATTCCTCTGGCTGTACCTGTACGCACGCGATATGCGCAAGGCCGGCGACCGCCTCACACGTTCGTCGCTGATCGATGAGGTGGCTCACGGCGTCGCCGATCCACGCGGCCGGTTGCGCGGATACCTTCGCGATCTGTCACACCTACCGGCGCCGCTCGGCGCCATGATCAAGGTCGAGGACGAGCTGATCGGGTTCGACCTGCTTGGCCAGGAGACGGACCTGGACGAGCTTCGTCATTCGGTGGAACACATGAAGCAGAGTGGATCACCCGATCCCGACTTCGAAATTCTCCACGCCCAAGAACTGCTCCGCGACCTGGGTGATGGCGTCTTTCTGCCTGGCTTTGAGGACATGGAGAAGCGTGTCACTAAAGGACGAGGGATCGCCGGCCAGATCGTAGCCGAGGTCAGAGCTCAAGTTCTTACTCTTCGGGCAGACCTCGCCGTTGCTACCGCGAACGCCCTCCTTGATCGCGGCCGGCCCGCCGACGCCGCAGCGCTCTTGGATCCCCTTGTCGCCGGATCCGAGGACCGGGACGATGTTGTACGGACTCTGATTACTGCCCTCCGCGAGAGCGGCGACCACAAGCGTGCCGGGGAGATTCGCCGGCAGTACACCGTCGGTCAGGAGAATTAGGAATGCGAAACGTGAACTCGCAACTACGAACGCTTCGGAATCGCCTGGGCAGCCGCGAGGACGTGATCGCGGCGGTTGCTCTTGCCGTGATTGCCGTCGGCGGCCTGTCGTTCACGTTGACCACTCACACAGGAACGCCCGCCAGCGCAGCGCTTGCTTACGTGGCAGCGGTCGACAGCGCCGACACCTCATACGTCTGGTCGCACTCGATCGTCGACGTGCTCAACGGCTCAGCTCCCAACGCCACATTCCTCGACCGGGCGGCGCTCGATGCGCAACTTAAGACGACAGCGCACAGCCGATCAGCGATCGGGGTGCAGAGCGCCAGCTACGTGCTAGGGGGCACCAGAGTGGTGGTCACGTACAACACACCGTCCGGCCCGGCCAAGACAAGCCTGATCATGCGCGGGGGCGCACCGCACTCGTGGCCGGTCCTGATCAGTCCGGCTGGCCTCGACATCGCTCTACCACCCGGAGCGGGCGCGATCGCCATCGACGGGCGGACGGTTGAAGCAAGCGGCAACGAGCTGAAATTGGCCGTCTTCCCGGGAAGCCATCAGCTCAAGCTGGCCGGATCTGATCTCTATCTGCCGTTCACAAACGAAGTCGATGTAGAGACGACGTTTCCAACGCTGACGCCGGCGACGTTCACGAAGATCCAACCCACCGACAAGGCTGTTTCACAGGCCAAGCAGGCGGTCGCCTCTGCGATTCAGAACTGCGCCACGTCGAGCGCATTGGTGCCGGCTGGTTGTCCCCAGGCCTACACGTCCGATACATCGGTCCAAGCGACCTGGGCTGTGCTGGGTGACCAGTTGGCAGGGTCCAAGGTCATCATCAACGCGAAGAGTCAACTCGAGGTCGCCAGTCACTACCTGATGAGGCTCAGTTACACGAGCAAGACTCGGGGAGATCGACTTTTGGCGGTGGGCGGGCCATTCATTGCCGAGCTCACTTGGGATGGGCAGACTCTTTCGGTATCGGGATTCAGCAACGCCCCGCCTGCGGCATCAGCGGTCCAACGCCCGCCAGCGACTGACGCAGACGTCCTATTGCCGCTCAAGGCTCAGTTCAATCGGTGCCTTAGCCTGCAGGCGGGTTCAGCTGTGGATTGCCCGCAAGTCGTGACGGCCTTCTATGCCTCCAACTTCGTCTGGCATCCCACAGCGGATCCGACCCAAAACGCGACCGTGGCCTGGGATGACGTTCAAGGTTTCTTCAAGGTCACGGGCACTTACGACTTCAGCGTCGACTACGACTCGATGCCCCCGATCGGCCCGACCCACCACTACCAGGACCACTCCTCGGGCCATTACACCGCCGATCTCTACTGGGACGGCAACAAGACCGTCTTTATTGGGTTTGAGTGATGAACGACAAGATCAGTCTCGCTATGCAGTCGCCGGAACCGATCCGTGTCCAGCTGGGCGAAATCGCAGTCACCGACTCGTGGGTGTCTACCCCGGCTGGCAGCTACCCCTTGCGCGGCACGACCTGGACTGTCGCGAATCAGACGTATGTGAACGACGTGATCCCGGGTTGGGCGATTGGCCTAGCAGTGGTCTTCTTCATCTTCTGCTTACTCGGCCTGCTCTTCCTCACTATCAAGGAGAAGCGCGTCCACGGCACCATCGGCGTGACGGTACAGGGACCCGATTTCTCGTACAGCACTCTGATCCCAGCTCGACACGAAGGCGTTCAGTACCAGGTAACCCAGCAAGTGAACTGGATTCGGGCGCAAGTCGCCCATCTGTCGGCGTGATGCCGCGTCGGTCGCCCGGCGGGCAGAAAGCCCGCCGGTTGGCTCCGCTGGGCAGGTTTCCTCACGCGAACCTCACCCAAACCTCAAGAAACCTTGAGGTTTCTAGGTTGCTCATGAGGAGGAGAGCTAATGCAGATTCCTGATGTCGTCCGCCGTTACGTGGATGCCTTCGCAGCGCGCGACTCTGCGGGTTGCGCCCGGTGCTTTGCTTCTGATGGAACATACAGCGACCCTACGTACGCACCCGAGCCATTGCGTCCAGACGCCATCCAGAAGCAATTCGGCAACGTCTTCGATGCGTTCCCGGATGCGGCCACCGAGACTGTCGGGCTGTATCTGATAGCCGAACAGATGGTCGTGTGGCGTTGGATCATCCGAGGCACCAACGCCGGACCTTTTGCCGGAAGGCCGGCCACTGGGCGTCCGATCGAGCTGCCAGGATGCGAGTTCATAGAGGTCCACGATGGCCTGATCCAGCGAGTCGAAGGCTATTTCGACCGCTTGATGCTGCTCGCCCAACTCGGATTAGCTCCGGTACCAGCTCGGCCGAGTTCCACTTAGGACGAGGGCGGTATGCAAACCTCTCGCGATGAGCAGGTCGAGCCGCCAACCAGTGGCCACGAAGCCCAATTGGGGCGATACCCTCGAGCAATGAAGAAGAAATACTGGCGCGTCTATTCGGACCAGCAAGGCGAGTCGCATGTCGAGGAACGAGACATTGACCTGCAACTTATGAACTACGCCCCGCCGGCGCCTCCCGTTTTCGTCTCCAGCCCGACCGTTGCGGCCGGTTTCGTGTATCTGTGTGCGCCGAAAGGAATTGAGGGCGATCTTCACCCCACGCCGAGGCGTCAGCTTCAGGTTCTCCTGAGTGGCAGCGTTGAGCTGGAGGCCTCTGACGGCACCGTCATAACGGCCAAGCCGGGCGACGTCTTCCTGCTCGAAGATACGCAAGGACGGGGCCACAAGTCGCGTATCGGTGCCGACCAGGCAGCTGAAATTCTGGCGGTAACCATGCCATGACCATGCCTGGACCATGTGCCTCCAACCTGTGGTGAAGACTGACGTCAAAGTGGTGAAGAATGACGCCAAAAGGCGTAACGAGATAAGGCGGCTGCGCCGCAATCCATAGCAGCGCCGGCGGAAGCCCCGAGCCGTGTGTGCTGAGCTATATTGGCCGACGCCGCTCTACCGACAGGAGACCCTGTGACCGAACAAGCCATTCGCAATCACGCGCAGTTCATTTGGTCCGTCGCCGATCTGCTGCGCGGAGACTACAAGCAGTCTGAGTACGGCAAGGTGATCCTCCCATTTGTTGTGATCCGCCGCCTCGACTGCGTCCTGGAGCCGACCAAGGCAGCAGTGCTCAAGCGCCAGGCCGAGCTCCAGGGCAAGATCGAGAATCTTGAGGCGGTGCTGAAGGCGGTTGCGGGTCAGCAGTTCTTCAACGCATCCAAACTCGACTTCAAGCGGTTGCTAGAGGACCCCTCGAACGTCGGCGATAACCTTCGGGCCTACATCGCGGGCTTCTCCGAGGCGGCGCGCGACGTGATTGCCAAGTTCGACTTCCATACCCAGATCACTCGCCTGGAGCGGGCCAACCTCCTCTACATCGTGCTCGGCAGGTTCGCCGAGATCGACCTCCACCCGAACGTCGTATCGAACCTGGAAATGGGCTACCTCTACGAGGAGCTGATCCGGCGCTTTTCCGAACTCTCCAACGAGACTGCCGGCGAGCACTTCACCCCGCGCGAGGTTATCCGGCTCATGGTGAACCTGCTCTTCATCGAAGATTCAGACCTCCTTACCAAGCCGGGAATCGTCAAGACGCTCTACGACCCGGCGTGCGGCACGGGCGGCATGCTTTCGGTCGCCGAGGACAATCTGCGAAAGCTCAATCCGCAGGCCAGGCTTGAAGTGTTCGGCCAGGAGCTCAACGACGAGACCCATGCGATCTGCCGGTCGGACATGATGCTGAAGGGGCAGGACGCATCGCGCATCTACAGCGGCAACTCCTTCGATCACGACGGACTGCCCGACGGGCGGTTCGATTACATGCTTGCCAATCCGCCTTTCGGGGTGGAGTGGAAAAAGGTCGAGGACGCTGTCAAGAAGGAGGCTCAGGCTAAGGGCCTAACCGGCCGCTTCGGCGCCGGCCTTCCGCGGATCAATGACGGGTCGTTCCTCTTCCTCCAGCACATGCTCTCAAAGATGAAATCGCGCGACGAGGGCGGCTCGCGTCTGGCGATCGTCTTCAACGGCTCACCGCTCTTCAGCGGAGGCGCCGGCTCGGGCGAGTCGGAAATCAGGCGTTGGATCATCGAGAACGACTGGCTCGAAGCCGTTGTTGCGCTGCCAGATCAGCTTTTCTACAACACGGGCATCTCGACCTACTTCTGGGTTCTGACCAACCGCAAGTCACCTCAGCGTCGGGGCAAGGTCCAGCTGATCGACGCCCGCGAGATGTTCACGAAGATGCGCAAGTCGCTGGGCAACAAGCGCAGCGAGATCTCGAACGCGCAGATCGAGGAGATCACGCGCCTCTATGGCGAGTTCGCCGAAGGCGAGCGGGTGAAGATCTTTCCGAACCCAGCGTTCGGCTACATGAGGATCACGGTCGAGCGCCCTCTGCGACTTGAGTCCGCGGATGGGGCGGCCAGGGGTGTGACGCCGGCTCAGCTGAAGGAGCTGCTCAAGACGGCCGAGCGCGACGAGACGGCCAATCCAATCACCGATCGCAGAGGAAGTTCGTACCCGGACCCAGACCTGCGGGATCAGGAGAACGTGCCGCTGCCTCCGGTGCCGGTCACGTATGAGCAGGACACCACCAACCGGCTGACCCGACTGGAGTATACGACCGCAGTGAGCGACTACATGAAGGCCGAGGTCTTGCCGTGGGTGCCTGACGCGTGGGTGGACGCCGAGAAGACGAAGATCGGCTACGAGATTCCTCTCACAAGATACTTCTACAAATACGTTCCTGCGCGCCCGCTTGCGGAGATTGACGCAGAGATCAAAAGCCTGGAAGTAGAGATTCAGAAACAGCTTGCTGAGGTCATCGATTGAGCTCTGTCCGTCTGAAGCGAGTGGCCAAAGTTATCGCGGGCCAATCGCCGCCTTCCGAAGAAGTAACCGCCCTCACATATGAAGGCTTGCCCTTCCTCCAGGGCAACGCTGAATTTGGCTTGGTCAGGCCGAGTCCGGTCTGGCGTTGTGACACGGCTCCTAAGCAAGCCCAACCAGGAGACATTCTGCTGTCCGTGCGTGCGCCGGTCGGTGCCTTGAACTGGGCCGATCGAGCGTACGGCATTGGTCGCGGGTTGGACGCGATTAGACCGCGCGACGGACTGGCCGACCCACGGTATCTGTGGTGGGTCATGCACGCATCCGTGCCGACCCTTCAGGCAACTGCCACAGGTTCGACGTATGAAGCCGTCACCGCCGAGGATGTAGGAAACATCCCGGTTCCCAGTGCCGCTCTGCTGAAGCAACGATCGATTGCTGACTACCTGGATCGGGAGACGGCGCGGATCGACAAACTAATCGCTGCTGCGCAGGGGCTGATTAGGCTTCTCGGCGAGCGGATGCGCGCTTTAGTTGATCACACGATCAACACGACCGTCGAAGAATCCGAGCCGCTCGGCAAGGTGTTGCAGGCAGTGATCGATCGGCGCGGCATCACACCGGGCAAGCTCGGAGGTGACTTCGTCGATCAGGGGGTGCCGGTAGTTTCGGCTCGCAATGTTCGAGACGGGCGCCTCGAAATGAATGCGGACGTAAAGTTCGTTACCGAGGCAATGGCCTCGCGCTGGATGCGCCATCCACTTGAGGCAGCCGATGTCATCGTAACTTCTGAGGCGCCGATGGGCGCTGTCGCGTTTGTGATACCAGAAAACTTGCCCGCGTGCATTGGTCAGAGACTCTTTGCGCTACGGCCCCAATCGTCGAGACTATTGTCCAGATACCTCTTCTGGGCACTTCAGACGCTAAGAGCTCAGGAACAACTTGTATTAATGTCGACCGGATCAACAGCAGTCGGGATCAGGCAGAGGTATTTAGTGACGTTACGCATACCGATTCCTGACCTAAGCCTGCAGCAGAGCATCGCATTGCGCCTTGATGCCGCAAACGTTGGAGTGTCTACTCTGTCAGCAAAGCTACAAAGACAGATCGAACTGCTCATAGAGCGTCGCGAGGCTGTGGTCGCATCTGCAACGGCTGATCAGGACCATATGGTCGGAGCCAACTCGTGATCAAACCTGACGAACGACTCTTCGAGGCGGCAATAACTGAGCACCTCGTTGAGTTCGGAGGCTACCGCGCATGCAAGCGGGGCACAAAACCCGAATGGGTGGGGGATTTCGACGCCGTTAAGGGCGTCGACACTGCGGAGCTCTTCGCGTTCATCGACGCGACGCAGCTGAAGCAGTGGGCGCAGCTCGTGAATCTCCACGGCGGGAATCCCGCGTCCGCGCGGAAGCGATTCCTGGACAGACTCGCCAGTGAGCTCGACGATCGCGGCACCGTGGACGTCCTTCGCCACGGGGTCATGGACCAAAACATCGAGATCCGCGTCGCTTTCTTTAAGCCGGCCCATGGCCTGACGCCCGAGCTCGCGGAGCGCTATAGGGCCAACCGTCTCACCGTCACGAGACAGCTACCGTACGAAACCAACTCGAACAACACGCTCGACGTGTGTCTCTTCGTCAACGGTCTTCCTGTGGCGACCGCCGAGCTCAAGAACGAGCTGACCGGCCAGGGCATCGACAACGCCATCCAGCAGTACCGCACCGACCGCGACTCCCGCAATGTCACACTCGGCCGTAGAGCGGTGGTCCACTTCGCAGTCGACCCGCTTCGGGTCGCGATGACCACCAAGCTGGCAGGAGCCTCGACGCGGTTCCTGCCGTTCAACCGGGGCTACGGTGGAGGGGCGGGCAATCCGCCGAACCCTGAGGGCCACCGCACCGGCTACCTGTGGGAGCAGGTCTGGGCCCGCGATCCGTGGATGGACATTCTTGCCCGGTTCATCCACGTCGAGCGGCCGGCGAAGGCCTCACAGGCTCAACGCAAGGCGGCGGAGGTAGTCATCTTCCCTCGCTACCACCAGTGGGACGCCGTTCTGAAACTCGAGCGCAGTGCGCGCCAGGATGGTTCGGGCCACAACTATCTGGTCGAGCACTCTGCGGGATCGGGCAAGAGCAACACGATCGCTTGGATCGCCCATCGGTTGGCGAGCCTCCACGACGACCAAGACCACAAGATCTTCGACAAGGTCATCGTGATCACGGACCGCGTGATCCTCGACCGCCAACTGCAGGACACGATCTACCAGTTCGAGCATGCTCGGGGAGTGGTCGAGAAGATCGATGAGAACTCCCAGCAACTCGCTCAAGCGCTGGCCGGTGAGAGGGCGAAGATCATCATCACGACGCTCCAGAAGTTCCCCTTCGTGCTGGAGAAAGTCGCCGGTCTGCCCAGCCGACGCTATGCCGTGATTGTCGATGAGGCGCACTCCTCACAAACCGGCGAGGCGGCCAAGGATCTGAAGTTGGTGCTCGGAGCCACCGAGGAACAGGAGCTCACCGCCGCCGAGGCAGAGGATATGGGTCTGGTCACAAGCGCCGAGGATCCTGTCCAGGAGGCTCTGGCCAAGGCTGCCGGCGCCCGGGCCAAGCAGGGCAACCTGTCGTTCTTCGCCTTCACGGCAACGCCCAAGCAGCGAACGCTCGAGCTATTCGGCACCAAGAACGCCGATGGCAAGTACGAGCCGTTCCATCTCTATTCGATGCGCCAGGCGATCGAGGAGGGATTCATCCTCGATGTACTGGCCAACTACACGACCTACCACTCTTACTGGCGGATCGAGAAGAAGATCCGCGAGGACCCCGAGTACCAGGAGAACAAGGCGCAGCGCGCCATCGCCCGCTTCGTGAGCCTGCATCCCCACAACCTGGCCCAGAGAGCTGAGATCATCGTCGAGCACTTCCGCGCCCACACGATGGCCAAGATCGTCGGCAGCGCCAAGGCCATGGTCGTGACGTCGTCACGATTGCACGCTGTTCGCTACAAGCAGGCCATCGACAAATACATCAAGGAGAAGGGCTACGCGGACGTGAAGACGCTGGTGGCCTTCTCGGGCAAGGTGGGCGAGTTCAGCGAACCGGGCATGAACAAGTTTCCGGAGTCGCAAACGGCGAATAAGTTCGCCAGTGCGGAGTACCAGGTTCTGATCGTCGCCGAGAAGTTCCAGACTGGCTTCGACCAGCCCCTCCTACACACCATGTACGTCGATAAGGTGCTGGTCGGTCTGGCCGCGGTACAGACGCTTTCTCGTCTCAACCGCATCCATCCGCTGAAGTCCGACACATTTGTACTCGACTTCCGCAACGACGCCGAGGATATTCAGAAGGCCTTCGAGCCCTATTACGGGAAGACAGTTGCGGCGCCGACGGATCCCAACGTCCTATGGGATACACGCGCTCGGCTCGACAGTTTCGATGTTCTGCGCCCTGAAGAGATGCAGTCGGCGGTCATAGCGCTCCTGTCGGGTGACAGCCACAAGGCACACGCGGCGCTATACGCGCTGCTGGACCCGGCGCTCGAGCGCTACCGCAAGCTTGACGACGATGTGGCGCTCGAGTTCAAGGACGGGTTGGACAAGTTCGTGCGCACCTACTCTTTCGTGTCCCAGATAGTCTCTTTTCAGAACACGGGGCTCGAACGCGATTACATCTACTGTCGCGCCCTAGCGGCTTACATCCGTAACTCGGCCACCGTCGAGCGCCTCGACCTCGGGACCCAGGTGGAGCTCACGCACCTTCGAACCGAGATAACCTTCGAGGGGTCGCTCGCTCTGAAGAGCCCGACCGGCGAGGTCAAGGGGATCACGTCCGGTAAGGGCAAGCTCCACGAACCCGAGATGGAGCGCCTCTCAAGGATCGTGGAAGTCCTGAACGAGCGCTTCGGCCTGGACCTCGGCGAGGCGGATCAGCTGCTATTCGACCAGTTCGAGGAGAGCTGGGCGGCCGACCATGAGTTGGCCGACCAGGCCAAGAACAACTCCATCGAGAACTTCAAGCTCGTGTTCGACCCGAAGTTCATTAACACCATCGTCACCCGCATGGACGCCAACCAGTCGATCTTCAAGCAGGTGCTCGACGACCAGGAGTTCCAGGACATCCTGAAAGACTTCTACGTGCGCAAGATGTACTCGCGGCTGCGTCGCCCCGCCACCGAGGCGTCACCGCCGACCGCTTCTTAACAGCCGGGGTTGGCGGCTACGACGATTGACCGTACCGTGACGCCTCATATCTCCTGGAGTGACTTCCTACGCGCTCATCACGCCTTCCGACCGATTGCCGACGCTCTCGGTGATAGCAACAGGCCGGTCGTGGCCCGTGGCCCGCGTCAAGCTGGCTTCTCCCGACCGCGCGGAAGCATGGTTCGTCGCAGCCTATGACTCGTCCCACCAGGTCATCTGGGGTGCGCACGTTTCGGCTCGAACCTTCAAAACCAGATCGGAACGGATGGCCGCCCTGCAAGGCTGGGGCAGGGTTGAAATTCATCCGGTACCGCTATCACGTGTTGCAGTGAACTGGCTTGCGCGGAGGTTGTCGGGCTCTCCCTAAGCGCGGTGGTATGCAATGCCGCCCTCAGTCTCGATGAGTGTCAGGTGCGCACGTGTTCGACAGTAAGCTCGCCATAGGTACTCGATATCGCTTGGGCAGCTCACCGAGTGAAACTATCGCCTACCCCGGACTTGCTGAACGCGACCTGCCAAGATTCGTGACTGACAAGTGAGCGAGTCGCCTCGACCAACAGAAGGCCAGGCTCTCCTCGGCGCTGTCGCTTTTGTCGCCTTCGGACTGGCGCTGGCTATAACCGTGAAGTCGGCGATTCCAGGAGTTGGCGACGTGGCATTCGTCGCTGTACTCGTACTGCCACTCATTGCATACCTGATCCTGTCAGATAGGTTTGCCGAGTTCACATTGCCCGGTGGAATCAGCGCAAAGCTTGCACGTGCTAGCCGTGAGCCGGTTGCACCGGCGGTTCGAACCTCGATCCAATCAGTACGTGTGATTCAAAAAGGAAATCGAGCAGACCTAAAGCGAAGCCTAGAGGGCATCGCCGAGGCCTCGGATGCCCCCCTAGTCATGGTCGTCGAGCTGGGGCAGGACTACTCGCCTTGGATGTTTAGCCAGTACCTGTCTGAACTTGCCCGGTATCGTGGCTTTCGTTTCCTTGTCATTGTCGACGGCTCAGCGCATCTGGTTGGTTATGTGCCGGCCGAGGTCTTTCGCTTGCCGGGGATGCAGTCCGAACAGGACCTGACCTCGCTCGTTTTCACCATCTCGGCAGCTCAGATTCCCGCTCTCCTGAGTGTGCCAGGAATGATTTCGGAGAGCCTGCGCCTCGATTCGACTGTTGCCGACGGTCTGAGCTACATGAACCGTCACCGTTTACGCTCCGGCGTCGTGACTGATACGCAGAGCAGACTTGTGGGCATAGTCGATCGCGAAGATCTAGTCGTCCAACTGCTTCTAGCGATTGGTGGATAAAGAGTCGCGCTCTGGCAGCGGAGTATCGCCCGCCATTTACAGGGCCTGTATGTGTGGGAGTTTCGATCGTCAATTCGCAGTTCAGATTGCTGCACGAACTTGTCGTCGCTTGGCATCCTCCCCTCGATTTGCTGACGATAAGCGTCGGATATCGAATGCTCGACTGAAGATCGGGGCCTTCGATGCACCGATGGGCGAGATGATGTAGGAACTACGAAGTTGTCGAGCTCAACGCCGAGTTGCTCTGGTGACCCTCGCTAGACCAATTGTCTGCGGGCCTCGCTTGCCTTTACAGCATCGCCGATCGTGTTGGCAGTAAGCAGGACGTCGATCATGCACCAGACTCGGCCACTCGGCCACACGCCCTTGGAGCTCACGGTCTTCATGGGTTCGACTGGAGGTCCCAATCGGTATAGGAAATGTTCACCGGGGTAGATCTTGGAGTGGGTCCCCATTTCAGGAATCTCGGCCGATAAGTCGGACACGATCTTGTACTCCTCGACGAAGCGAACCGAACGGAGTCTTCCTCCGTAACGAAAGCCCATGTAGCTTGGAGGCTCCTTAGGCCATCCGCCGCTTCCGAAGGGATGAAAGTAGAGGCCCTTCTTCTCGACGACATCAACAAACGAGATCGACGCGCCCTCCGGTCTTTCGTAGCTAAGCGAAACCACGTAGACCAAGTTGTCCAGTCTCCGCATGCTGGTCTGCTCTCCAAGGTACCTTGCCAACTGAGCCAGTAACCGCTTTTCCGCGTGTGTGGCGCCTGCGGTTGCGTTCATGGCCTCGTCGATCACGTATGCCCAACGCCGGTGTGCCACGGAGACTCCCTGGATCTGTGTGGGCATCGACCTGCTTCGCGCGTACTGCTCTGTCGCCTCCGTCAGTATCACAAAGGCTCGCCGAGGAGTCGCCCAGTCGTCGAACCGTGGCATGTACTTCGTAAGTTGTTCGATGGATGGCAAAGCCCAGCCCTTTTTGGCCTCAACGATCAGCATGAGCTCGCCCGGAATGACCACCTCGACGTCAGTAAATCCGCCCGATTTGGCATGAGGTTGAAGGCGCACCAGTGTCGACGGCCCGGAGGTGAAAGTCGAGTCCCCGAAAACATCCCTGATTAGGCGATTGCGAAACTTCGAAGACTCGGCAAGCGCCCAACCGAGTGCGTTGGTAAGTGCAGGCTCATCATCTCCAAGTAGGTCGAAAATGGTGCCCAGCGGCCGTCCGTAAAGACTCGCTTCCGCCATGACGTAGACGAGGCTATCTCAGCGCGTGCCAACAGTCGAGCAGTTTGCGGAGACGATGTCTCGACCGCCTGGCTGTCGTGATCAAGGCAGGACGCAAACTATGGCTGGTTATAAGCACTCGTTCACGACAGCAGGGATTCGTCGCCATCCCTCTAGGTGGCCCTCTCAAGCGGACCGTAGGGCGTCCAGATTCCTTGGAGACTATCGTGGACGGCCTCTATCAACCAGTCGTATGTGTGGATCGATATGTTGTTCTCTTCAAGTGTCCTGTTACGCAAGCCCTCGACCGGATCCTGATCCAACGTCCGTCTGCCGACAAACACGACGCCAGGAGGGTTGGGTCGAATGTCCGGCAGGTTGAGACCCTGGTCGCGACGAGATCGTCGCGCTTGATCAAGATTGTGGCTAAGCCATTCGCGCCACGTTTGAATTTGTGCTACCGCCTCGCGCGTCTGCTCCGCAAATGCTGAGCCGTCCTTCAACGCAATGCGGGCGAGCGGACTCTGGAGTTCTACAACATACCAATGTATGCCGGCACTATCCACAGCTGCGACAACGAAATCCGGTATGTATCTAGCACCCAGGTTAGGCAATGGCACGACGAATACGTCGTGTCGATTACCCAGGAGCGATGACAGCAACACTGGACGCTCCCCAATTAGTCTCTGGATCGGCCGTTCGTCAGTCGCGGAGTCGATGGTGTCTTCCAGGGCACCGACGTCGTCAGGTCTGATCGGCGCAGATATGGCGAAGTCTCTGAGCTGTGCCAGCTTCGCCACAGAGAGGGAACTAATTGGCTGCTCAAGAGCGATCCGTTCATCAATGGCGCGTCGAAGATCCTGCGCCCTCGAACTAGTGTCTGAGGCGGCGGCTATCAATCGCAACCGGTGCGGACGCGCACGCCGGCCACGACCTCCCTTGAAGTTCACCTGGCCGTCTTCGCTGATTGATGCAATGAGTTCTATTCGTTCGTCGGTCTCGATGATGTCACTAACAAGATCACCGGCTCCGAGCTGCAGTCTCTCGAGCGCCTGCATCGAACGAATGTCCCAAAGCGACTGAACCCACGCGTCGATTAACTCAGCTTCGTCGGTCAACGAAGGACCTGCGATTCCCACCTCGGCGACTAGGCGGTTGACGTAGTCTGGGCGATGCCTACTCCTAGGCGTTTCGGCTAGTAACAACGGTGGTGCCAACTCGCGCCGCAGCAAGTACGCCGCAACGTACCGAGGTGTGTTGTCAGAAATGGCGAGGCCGAGCAGCCCTGCAATTCGTCGCTGTTCGTCAGTAACGTCGAGGCGTTTGCGAAGATTAGCTGTAGCCTCGGTCCAAGATGCGTAGGGCACCCCCGAATCGTAGCTCGGGGAGTGCCTAGCACCGGATGAATATGGTAAGGGCCAGGCCCTTGGCACCGGTCTAACTTACGTTCGCCGAGCTCGTTGGCCCATAGGCCGCTGGTAAGAACTTGATCGCAGGGTCTAATGAAGTCGGTCGCTAGGCCTTACATCGTCAATTACTATGTCGTGCAGTGAATCAAGGATCGCGGGCTCGAATCCCCGATTTCCTCGCGGAGGCGAGGCGCCGGTTTCGCCGTGAGGGATTCGCCCTTGAGCCCGAGGCGGAGCGCTTCTTACAACAACTCTATTTCGGTGCGACGGAGCGATTAGAGAGCGCGGAGCGGATCGAAGGCGCAAGACTAGTGCGTCTAGCAAGCACAAATCACAGGCGATTTCTGGGCGCGATTATCGAGGCGACGCAGGACGAACATCGCGACCGGATCGACCGCAATACGATCGAGCGAGTTCTTGCTGGACTTTGTCCGCTGTTTCCATTCTGCTAGAGGCGATGGACGATCAGGTCAAGGCTTCGTTCGACTGGCTAGGAGATGTTTGCAAGCAGCTTCTTACTTTGGCGACCGGGATCATTGCTCTCACGGTGACATTCACCCACGATCTAGTCGGCTCTGTTTCCGGTTTTGCCGCCTATTGTCTCGTTTCAGCGTGGTTCTTCTACCTCGTTTCGGTAATAGGTGGGGTCTGGGTGATGCTTGCAGCCACCGGGTCCCTCGCTAGGTCAACGAGTCCAAACGTGTACGCCACAAACATAAGGGTGCCGGCCTACATTCAGGTGATCGGCTTCGGGCTAGGCCTGCTGGCCACCGTGCTCTTCGGCGTTGGAGTTACCAAGTAACCCGGGTCCACAGCGTTAGCCGCGCTGCGATGAATGCCAATGGTCAATTGGTAGCGATAATGGGGTGCCTATCGATAGGTTCGCCGGGCGTCACGGGTCGATCACGAGGATGTCCTGTTCCAGTCGGGCCGGTTGGAGTTTGTCAGGATTGGCGGCGCGTCACCCGGGGTCAAGTCACTGGCAAGAAAGGCAGCAGTGCGAGGTCGATCAACCGAGGAGATCGACCACTAAGTCACTGGGTTGTACCAAATCCGGGGATTGGACTGAAGCCGTCGACACTGTCGCCCTTGGTATAGCGCACGCAGTTGCGTTTGACCGTGGTTCGGCGCCCTTATCATGCTGGCGACCACTGGTATGAGACAGCGCGACAAAGACCGAGTCTTGCAATGGTGGTACGTCGGCCGCGACCGTTACGAAAAGCTCCGACTCGAAATAACGCGCCTTTTTGATCACGAACTTGATCCACGCGTGCCCGCCGACAGCATTTACACGATCCGGGCTCGTCTAAAGGGTGAATTACGGCTTGTCGAGAAAGTGGATCTCCATTCCGGAGGAGGTACGCCAGCGATTGATCAAATACCGGCGGTGGTCGAAGACCTGCTGGGCATTCGAATCATTTGCCTCCGTCTTTCTGACGTTGATCGGGTCGAAGCATTCATTGAAGCTCTAGAGAAAGAGGGCAAGCTCGAATTTGTCAAAGCCCCAGAACGAAAACAGACCTTCATTCTTCCGATGAATCCGGGCGAAGCAATTCCACAAGATCTGGACTTGCAGTACACCGGCTACTCATCCATCCACTACCAAGTACGACTCGGACCGGCAAGCCAACCGGCCCAGGTCCTGAAAGGGCTAGAGGCTGAGATTCAAGTTCGCACGATCCTCGAGGAGGCTTGGGGGGAAATCGATCACAAGTATCGGTATGAGCTGTCGAGAGCCGGAGTCAGCATCGCCGATGAAGTCAAACTCGGGTTTTACAGCTTCAGTGCCTACCTTCAGGCAGCTGCTCTCCATGCCGAATACCTGGCTCGGTCAACTGAGACGCTCGCACCACCGGCGCCAACACCCCCACCCAGTTCGATCGCCAAAGCGGCTGCTGCCTACCAAGCGGTGCGGAGCGATCTTGCGCATTTGGTAGGGTTTACCCCGTCGGATCAAACGCTGAACTATCTAGTCCGACGGACGGCTGAGCACGGGGTCAGCCTCGTCCCGCTTTCCACTTGGCTACCTGAGCGAATTGTCGCCCAATTCGCGAGCACCTATCAGGGGTTGTTCGGCGTGAGGCCATTCACGATTGAGTCAGAGCGCGAGGTGGACCTTGTGAACCTCGCGAATTTCGGACTCCTAGCCAACAGTCGGGGCGAGCGCCTCGCTAAGAACGGCCTTGTATCGGTTTTGAGAAGACGCCAGAAGGCAACCGAAACCCCGCCTCGTGACTTTGTGTTGCGCAAGCCCGCCACCGGCGACGATGATTATTGGGGGCAAACGATAGATTTTGTTGAAACTCGTCGGCTGACGCTAACGGTCACACCAATGTCGCCGACCGACTATTGGCGGCTGGGACTGAAGTTCTCACAAGACGGTAGGTTCGACGAGCAGCGCTACGGCGGAGGCATGGCCCTGTTCCATTTGGCCAAGCCGGCAGCTATTCCCGAGCTTCATTGGGTTTACTACACCCCAAGCGGTACAAGCGAAGGTGAGCGGCCCCTGCTGCTGGGCTATTCGCAGAATGCTGTCACCATCGTCTGCACAGCTGGTAACGACGAGCTACAAATCGAAGCCTTCAACCAAGCTGGTGTGCTACAGCTTCGCAACACATATCCGCTGCCTACACATCGATACGCGAAGGTCTTCGCATGGGGTGACGGAGACGACTATGCCTTGTCGATCGAGGCTCTGATCGCGATCTAGAGCGGTCGGCAACCGCCAGCTGCGATGGTCGGTCAAACGACGGCCTTGCTCACGATAAGAGCCTGTTACCGGGAACGCCGACCAACAAGGCTAAAGGTTCGGCTCCCACTTGTAGGTCAATCTGGCAGGAGTGCCTCAGGAACTATGCGGACCAGCCATTTGCCTAGAGGCGAATCCGCGCGAACTCCGTGAATAACCAGGGTCCGGTCGTTAAGGTGCTGGCCAATCGCTACCATCACCGGGTAGTAATCGCTATACGACCAGAGTCTCCCAGGGTATAGGTGGACGTCGTGGCAGCCTGCCAAGCTTTCGAGTTGCGTGATTGCATTCGCGACCTCGGACGGACCTGGACCGAGCAATAGCAGACTGCACGGAGTATTGGCTCCGTCCGCCAAGATTTGATCAATCAGAGACCACTCGTTCTGCTCTGCGTCCTCTCGGTACACCAATGAGAAGGAGCCACTAGCCTCCGTCGCCAAATCGCTTATTGCCTGGTACCCGCCTTGGCCGCCGCTTCGCAGGTCTTTCAGACCGAATGCCTTGCCGCGATCCCTGATCGTCACGATGCCTGGCCGCGATTGGACGGTGACCCTAGGCGCACCTCCATGCTCGAGGGCGTTTATCGCCAATTCGTAGATGACCATGCGCGCTAGATCGAAATGTTTACCCCAGGCACTCGGTGCGCCAATGTCGATCAAGAAACCTTCAACAGATTCGCTCACTGTTCTGCGCTGGCCACTCAGCTGGCGCTGAAAGGGCACTAGCTTCCGCGATCCGCCGCTCTCGGCGAGGATGGGTTGGCCTTGCTCGTCCCTAGCCCGCTCTTCCGCCGTCGCACGCCAAGCCAGTAACAGTTCGGTCGTATAGCGACCTGGGTCGTCATCGATTGTTTTGGCATGTGTCTGGCATAGCCAGATGCCGTTATCCCGCGCCTCACGCTGTTCGGGCCTCAGGCCCGGGTGATAGCGGGGTCCGCCTGGCGAGGCGGCCGAAATGTGCGCCGCCACCCCAACACTCGACGTGCCAGATGTACTCGACTCGGACGGTCCGCTAGTTGGCGCCCGGCAGGTCGGCATGGAGCATTTGTATCCGGCCCGTCGTGCCAGCTCCTCCCTGGCTCGCTCTGTGAAGTCTTGCCGTTGCATCCGGACTTGATTCTGCTACACCCCAGACCGGCAAGATTGCTAACAGCACGGACCGTTGGCCCTACTTCGCCGGTGGCTCCGAGGACGGCGTTGTTGCTGTCGATGAGCGTCGGATATCGGTACCGCCCGAACGAACTAGTCTTAGGCTTTGCGCCACCGGCAGTTCACAAATCGATTAGGAGGTCCATATGGCCAATCCTTCCCTCGACTTGGCAAGAGCGATTCGAAAGCTGGTTGAGCAATTCGTTAATGACGAAGGTGGCTATATCACTAGGGAAAATGAACTTGCACAGGCACTGGCCACATGGGGCAACGCTCTTGCGGGTTTGATCGCGGACGAAACGATGCGTCGGATTAGCGCCAGCCGCTAGTCATCGATGGCGGATCAGCCAAGGCTACCTGAGCCTCGCACCTACCTCCAGTTTGCTTCCGGTCGACATGGAAAGGCGAAGTGGTATCGGTGCGTGAGCTGCGGTTTCTTGGCACAGGTTGCTGGGGACGATGGCACCGCAGATGAAGAGATCCGAAACATTGTGCGTCAGACGGGGGTACAGACCAACGGCCAGCATCCGAAAGCATTTTGTTTCGTCAATGCCAACCCGATAGCATTCGAGGTCCTGGCGCTTGTGAAGGCCGGCAAAACTTTGCAAGAGGCGCTACTCGAGACCTTCAACAACGACCGCAACTGCAAGAGCTGGTACCCCTACACTCCAGGCGCCAGTCCGCTTTGGCACTACGAGGAGATGCGGATGATGTTCCTCGAAGTGGAGCGCAGACAGCATGATGAGGCCATCGAGGAAGAGCGAAGAGACTTCCAAACCGCGCTCGCAGAGCAGCGTAAGAAATTCGACGCCGAAATGGAAGATCGTGACGCGGCAGAAAACACACGACTGAACAAGTTCGCGACGAAGGTCGCGATCGCTATCGGTACTACCGGGGTCGCCGCCGCAGTCATCATCGGCTTGATCCAGATCGTGATCGCCCTACACACAGCCTCTCCGACTGTCAAAGTCACTGTCGTCGTGCCTTCGCCAATCGCGGCCAGCGCGACCAGATAGATGGACTGGCCGGGCGGACCTCAGCGGTGGCGATCTTGGAGACCCCTGAGTGGACTGCACCGGTGTACGGGGCGATGACGGCAATTAGGGTCGGCTACTATTTGCCTAGTCTCTGACAGGGCCAGATCCAATGAGAGTGATAAGTCCTTTATGAGGGCCACTCCGCCATCAGGGTGGCAGCATCGATAAATGTCGGCCCAGAGTCCAATGCACGGATGAGCCATCCAGTAGGTGGGAAGCGCGCGACGACAGTGTCGGCGGCCCGCAGTCGCGCCTCGGGGACGTCCGCGGACCAATTGCCCGCAAACGCCCCCAGCAGTTCGTTGACTCGAGTCCATAGCCCTGCCATCGCGTCCTTACGTACTACCTTGAGGGTGCCGATACTGGCGGCAGCTGCGGCATCCAGTTGTTCGAGCTGCGTGACGATCGCCCCACGGACGACATAACCCTGGCGTCCCAGTTCAGTCACTGCACGCGATGATTGATTGTGTGCTTGACCAATCGCGTTCGCATAGACCGCTGTCCCACCGTCGTTCTCGATCTTTGCCTCCCATGTGATCACCTCGCGCTGGTTGCCGAACACCCCACGCCAACGACAGTCCGTCGCAGCGCCATAGGTCGGACGGGTAGCCTTGTACCCAAGCAGGTTGCCGAGCGTTTCTAAAGACTCCGCGTATTGGTCGTGACTCGTTGAGGCCATTCCAATTGTGAGGCGCCCGCGCCAGCGTTCGAAACGACCACCAACGCCCGATCGTTCGAGTAAATCATCGAAGCCCTGGATCGCGGCCACCCGGAAATCGTCAGGATTGGCCAACCCCACCGTCGTTGGCTGGCCCTGATGACGTAAAAGCGATGAGCGTAAGCGGTTGAACCACGACGACGCTCCCCCGCGGTCGATTGCGTGCTGAAGGGTGTCGAGAGCGCGCGTGGCAGCCGCGACATCGCCGCGGCGGCCTTCAAGAAACGCTGCCTTCGCCTCGCACCACTGCGCATAGGCTCCCAGTTCGCGCAGACCGAGTGCCTCGCAGGCCTCTTGCCGCCTTCGGAAGTACTGCTCGGCGGTGCGATAGTCCTGGCGCGAATACAGCTCCAGCCATCCAGTCACCTCAGGGGCAGAGTCATCTAATGCGGTACTGCCGACTATTTGCGGCAGCTCGGCCGTAACCTGTGCCAGTTCGCGATCAAAATCGTCGAAGTCCCCGTTAAGGAATGCTGTGACGCGCGCTACCACAGCATCGTCATCAAGTTCCGTGCCGTTTTCGGCGAGATCGACCTCAGCCTGCACATTCGCTGGAAGGCCGCGGCGGCGTGACTCCTGGCCGAAGTGAGCCCCGAACCGCCTGTCGGCCAATACGTAGACACCAAAGTCGTCCTCCGCCCGATTGCAGCGTCCTAGCGCTTGGACTATCCGCTGATTGAGTCGCTGCATCATGAAGCCGGCATCGCGGAGGTAGTCTGCGGCGAATGCCTCCTGGGGATTGATCGAGCGCGGCTGCGTGGCGAGCACTACCAGACGGCATTGGTCGGCAGAAAAATCCATCCCGTCAAAGCGGCCTCCAACGAAGAGGTGCCCGGCGCGCGCAGCTTTAAATTGATCGATCTCGTCGCCCATGCTGGACAGAAGCCACGTCGGGCTCGAGGGCAGATTCGTGGTCGATAACCACGAGATAACGGCCGTCCGGTATTTCTCGGCGTCGGGTTTGGAGGCACACAGCCAGACGCTCTTGGGCTGGACACGCAGCGCTGCAGCGATGACTTCAACTAGCCGCGCCGGCAAATCCGCATCATCGTCCGGATTGAGGACCAGGAGCCGGCGTCCGTACGTCTGCGCGCTCTGGGTCGCTTCGAGCGGCAACTTGACGATTGGGTTCGTCCCGAGCCGCCGCGCAAGGTCGGATGGATCGCCGATAGTTGCGGAGAAGTAGAGGCGCTGTTCGGGGTCGGTGTAGCGGGAATTATCACGGAGCGGATAGACATAAGGGCGAAGCCACAGCGAACGGGTAGAACTGTAAATATTGACTTCGTGAAGCCGCTCGCGAACGCGCTCCCATCGGAAGCGAAGATCGGTATCGCTTTGTAACTCCGCGCCAGAATCTACGAGCGCACGAAACCGGTCGACAAAAGAGCTCTGGTCGAGAAAAGATAGGAGCTCGGTGCCTGCTCGAGAGGGGGCGTCAGTGAGCGCGTCCTGGAAAGTTGCGTAATCGGGGAAGGCTTGCGCGAGATCTCGCATTAGAGCCTCGAATAGGAGCGGGTGAGCGTAGCGATCTATTTCCACCGAAAAAAGCGAGTCGAGAGCCGCTTCGGCGAGATGGGCATCGTCGATGATGAGAAGATCGGCACTGTCGACCACTGGGTTCTGGTTGAACATCACCCAGTAATTCATTACTGCGATCGCCTGTGCACGCCGGTACCGCCTCCTCTCGGGCAGAGGTATAGAGTTGCCGGCGCCCTCGAAGCGCACCACCGTCACGCCGAGCTGCCTACCCTCGCCCTCCATCTGGCGGGCCAGAGTCTTGTTTCCCGTGAGGACTGCAACTGTTTTGCCTTCGCGTCGCCAGGCCTCGCCGATCAGCAGCCCGATGAGGCTCTTGCCAGCACCGGTCGGTAGCTCGATGGCTAGGTCTGCAGTCCCGCCGTGGTCGGCGGAATACCGTGCCAGAGCCGCGATCTGTGCGGGCCGCAGATTCGTGAAAGTCGCTGAAGCCAGCTCGTTAAGCAGGTGCACGTAGTCGACAGCGCCAGGCATCGCGACTGGTTGTACACCATTAGGGGGATCCCGTAGACCGATAGGGGGATCCCGTAGACCGACCGAGTAGTCGACCGGAGTTAGGCCAGGAACACGTCCAGGTTGCGGGCGCGCGAGCTCAGCCTGGCTGAATACACAGAATCTTGTGTCTAGAACAACCCGGCGCAAGCGATAAGTGAGGAGCTGGCAATTTGTGCAACCTGAAGCTGGCGTCGCATGGCAAGCACCTCAGCTGCGGTGGCAGCCTCGTCTTCCAGAATTTAGCGCCTGGCCGACCTCCCCATAGCAGCGATTATGGCTACCCGGATTACTTTCGAACTCAGCCTTGGCGAGGTTCCTGGCTCCGGGACATGCGGGGCCGGCTGACCGTCCGATAACCGGAGGTGCGTCAAGCCGCTTCGCGGCGGTTCCCCGGAGATCGGTCAGTACGACCAATCGATGGCGACAATGGCCGACATATACGGCCCGAAACAATGCACAGAGGGATCTACGCACGGACGCGCTGAGCCAGGCGCACTGGGAGAAAGCGCTCACTGCTGACCGCTTCGGGCCAGACTTCCCGGGGCCGCCTCGACCCTTCTTTCGAAGCCAATACAAGCATTGTCCGGACTGCGATTGACTCGCTAATGAACCATCGATGTGCGCAGCGGCCCAAAGCGCGGCGCCATCGCTCGCATAAACGAGCCCATTCACCTTCACGCGGGCCTCGTTGGAACGATGCGGTCGCCCGGATGCTAACGATAAGGCGCCAGTAACGCGACCAACCCTAACGTGCGTCAAGGCCAGTTCATGCTGGAATTGGATAGGATTTCGCGGCACAGTAGCTTGTCAACGCGCAGGAGCTAGGCGATGACCTTAGGGAGCGCAGAACCGGGAGGGGCTAAAACCGAATTCCCAAAGGCTGGCCTAATCAAGGCCTACGGCCTCTTTTGGAGCCTCAAAGAACTTAGAGCATTAGGTTATCGCCTCTATGGCGAAAGCGGTGACGACCGCATAGCTGACTTCAAGGAACAGAACGGCCTGTATGTCCTTTACGGCCCCAAGGGAGTTCAGAACATCGGGATCGCGACCAAAAAGAGCCTCGCCAGCCGCTTGAAGACTCATGACTTGGACGACCGTCAAGTTGGATTGTGGAGCCAGTTCTCCTGGTTTGGCTTTCGCGACGCCATGCGTATTCCAGAGAGAAACGGTTGGTCTGTACTCGAGCCGGCCGATACCCAAGACGTCCTATCGGCGATGAGGCCTAAAGATGCAATCAGAGACTTGGAATCCTTACTCATATTCGTTCAATCGAAGGACGAGAACCGGAATCCCTTACAACTCAGGCCGAAGTTCCGGAGGGCAAGACTCTGGAAACAGATTCCAGCAATTGAGAAGGATGCCAAGGTGAGCCTAGCTCGAGTTCAGATTGGTTCAATGCCGCCATTCGCGAAAGGCGACATAGTCGTCAGTGTGCACGGGCCAGGTGTGATCGTCAGTCGGTTTGGGTCCAGCAAGTACCGGGTCCGGGATGAGAGGAACGGAAGGATTCACCTTGTCAGTGGGCATAGCCTGATGCGGGCAGAGGCACTCCCAATTTCTCGGCCGTAGGCCGCCGCCGTTACCGTATGGGCAGGGCCGAGAGGGGCAAGGTCAAAATGGCGCGAGCCGATCGACGCCTTCTTAATTGGAGCGATGCTGTTGATAATGGGTGCCTGTCGGCAGCAACAGACCGGGGGATCTAGCTTCCTACCCGCGAGATCAAGGAGTCCGAGCCGACTGGACAGATGAGGCTGATGTCTCGGCGGCTGACCCTAAGCGTCCTGACGGGGAGCTGACGGCTTGGAGCGCTTCTCTACGTACTGGCGAAGTTCCGGATCGGGTGTTGGAATCTCGAGCGGCAGCTCATGGCGCGGCCCTTGAGGCTTGGCCGGCGGTGGCGGTGACTGTTTGGATTGGGGGCCCCCGTCGGTGGATTCGGTCACAGCCACATTCTACGTGCGTCTACCTTCCGGCTGGCAAGGCCACACTAAGCAGCAACATTAGGAAGACCGCCGCCAGGGTCAACGCAAGGGACAGGTTGAACAGACTTGCTTTGCGCGACAGTTGGGCTTGGTTAACCTCGTATGCCTCGAGGATTACAGCCAACGCCTGGACTTGCATCTCGGTCTTTCCAACGTCCATGTACTTCTGAGTCAGCACATTCGGATCAGGCGGATTCTGCCACTCGCGTGTACGGAATCCATAGAAGGCGATCGCTCCTGGCACGATGAACAGTAGGCCGGCTACTTTCACCGCAGCCGTCGCCGAGTAGAGAGCAGCAATCGAGGCTAGCGCGGCAATGACTACTCCCAGTTTGGTGTCCACCTGGTCCGCATTGGCCAGCTGGGCGCTGAGCTTGTCAGTCGCCACCGTAAAGGCGAAGTCGATGGCCTCAACGATCTCACGGTCGCGGGCCCTGGTTTCAGCAGCCACTTAGAGTCGCTACTTTAGGCGGTCGACGTCCGATTTCTCATCTCCTCAGACGCTCGTCTTCCTAAGGCGCCGATGCGTGAAGCAGCACCCAGCTAGCACGCGACAAGGCGCCACCGTCAGGGGGGCGCGCCACCGACAGCTCCCTTGAACAGATCGATCCCGCTGAAGTCGTTCGTTGACTCCTTGACCTACACGGAGCATCGTTAACGGCGTCGCCAGCGATCAGTGGAGGCCACTCAGATGAATGGCACCTCGGTTCCAAAGTACCCACCGTTCCTGCCGAGACTAGCAACTCCGCAGGACCGGCCTCCCGCCAAGGGCCAGGAATATCCAATTAAGCGCGAGTTTCTGGGCGAGAGACAGTGGCCGTTCTACCGAACCCGTAAATGGCTCGAGTACAGTCAATTCTGGCATCTGGCCTACAGCGACGACGTCAGCTGTGGAACCACTGATCAGATTTCGTATGGCACTAAATTTGGCTCAAGTACTACTCAATTGTCGGAACTTGCGAGCAGCCTCAAAGTCGGCGCCGGAAAGCTCTCAGCCGAACTGTCATCCAAATTATCGACTTCAATCACAGTTTCGAGTGAAACCTCACATCTCCGCACAGTAACTGTACCCACGGACAAATGCATGGGGGCCAGCATCGCAAGTTGGCAGCGAGTTAACAAATGCGTGGTGAGTGAGGAGATCTACCTCTTGGGTCGGCTGCAGCGAAAAAACCCGACCGTTCTGGAGAGCTTTGAACGCGACTTCTTCGAGGACGTGCTTCACTACCGACGAGAAGCTTGCTGTCCAGATGAGAGGGGCCCGAGGAAGCTATTCTTGCTGGACTTTCCCACAGCCCGAATTCTCACATTCGGTGAATCCGATGACAACGGTGATTCAGCACCACCAGGTAGGAGCGAGTCCGGCGCCGGTGCTTCGGCTAGACGAAGCCCGGTTGGGGTCGTTCACAAACTAACTCACTCTGGTCGATACAGCACTGAAGATGCTATCGGCATTGCCTCGGAGGAGGAAGCCCATCCGCCGCTGCCGGCGCGTCCACTGCAATCGTTCCGCCTCGACGGGGTTCGTGGCATCTATCAGGTGGGCGACCCTGTTCCTCTGTCGGCACTCGAGCCTGGTCTCGCCCGACTGGTTCCACTCAACGAAGACTCTGAGTTTTTAACCCGCGGGGTCTTGCTTGAGTACTTGGGGCCAACCGATCGTATTCTTCTGCCGCCCGAGGAAAGGGCTGTGATCCAAACGGAACGTGAACTAATGGGATGGCTACATCACCTTGATGAGGCGGCGCTCGAAACGGTTCTTGCGGGCAGGCGACTGAAACTGGAAGCCGCCCCGCGTAGCGCATTTCTCGCGAGTCTGTGGAAGACGCAGGGCCTGGCAGAAGTGGCGCAGCTTAGCGATGTTGTTGGAGAGAAGTTGGTAGAGGCGATCGTGGAAGCGGGCCTACGACACCTTGACGACCTCCGCACGATATCCGCCGCCTCGACAGCGTCCGAGGCGCCAACTGTAAGTATTGAAGTCGAGACCGAGATTTAGAGGCGGAAGCTTGATGGGTTGCTTGGAAGCCAAGGGATCATACCGATGCTGGCGATAATGAGGGCTTATCGACAACCAGCCTGATACCGTGATACCATGATCTCGCGATGCCAAAGTCAATGACCCTTCGGCTCACTGATGAGCAGGCGGCCGAACTTGCTGCGATCGCTCGTGTTGAGAACGTGCCCATTGCCGAGGAGGTGCGCAGGGCGCTCGCCGAGCACATTGCGAAGAGGCGTCGCGATCGCGCTTTCCAAGGTCGATTGAAGGCGTCAATCAAGCGCAACCAGGAGATTCTCAACCGTCTGGCCGCCACCTAAGGTTGGCCTGGGAGTACCTGGATCTTGCCGACTACCTATTAATTGCAGAGGCGGTCACAGGACTGAACGCAGAAGTATTAGCTGAGATGCCACGTGTTGTGAGCCTTGCTTCTTCTGCGCTCTCGGTGCCTGCTTCCGGTTGGCAGGGTCAGGAGGCCTATCCTGAACCAGCTCAAAAGGCCGGCTTGTTGGCGGCTCGCCTAGCGAAGAACCATCCTCTGCCCGATGGGAACAAGCGTGCAGCCTGGCTGACGATGATTGAATTCATTGAGCGAAACGGGTATCGACTCGAGCAGCCGGAGCCGGCTGAGGCTGTGGATGCAATGGTTCGTCTGGCATCCAGCGAACTTGCAGAGGGGGACTTTGTGGCGTGGCTTCGCCCACGCCTCAATAAGGCGGGCTAAGGCCTTTCACCGTTTGGTGCAGCTGAGAGACGCGCACGATTGGTCTCGATAAGGCTCCGATATCGACAGTCTCGCCTAGCCGTCTGGCGACCGACCCATCACTGCCCCTTCGCAGACGGCCAAATGGCGCACGCCTGGCCGATCAGCCGTAAGCGGTCAGACTAAGAGGGAAGAATGGCGAAACTCCTGAAGCCACGTCAAGAGGTTAGTAGGGCGCTCACCGCGCGAATTAGGGCCGGCAACGAGCTGATGGCCAAGGCGGAAATCGCTGAGGAGACTTGGGGTCACCGTGACTGGCTCCATCTGTTGAAGGCATGGCGGGAAGACACGGTGAAGGATCTGAATGATCTCTATAAGGGTGCACGCGAGAGTAACCAATTTGCCTTCATAGCCACGCCTGGAGATCACTCAACCCCGCAGTACACCTTTCCGCATGCAAAGCGAGCACTTGAACTTGGAATCACGTTGCTGCAGAATTTGGTTGACAGGCTGGACCTTGCCGTTGCGGAATCGCCGGACGCCACCGCAATTCAGAGCTTGCATCCCGAGATCTTGTCGAAATGTCGCAATCTCTATGAGAGCGGCGACTATGTCGAGGCCGTTGAGAAGAGCTTCAAGTTAGTTCGAGACAGACTACGTTCGCTTACTAGCTACGAGACTGGATCGGACGCTTTTGGACGAGGCAAACTTTACGTAGACGGGGCGGCGGCTCCGCATGTCGATGAGGATTTCCAGAACGGTGTGAAGTTTCTGACGATGGCAATCGATCGTTTTCGAAACGAGAGGAGCCACACCGCGGATGGAAACATCAACGATTCAATCCGTGCTTATGAGTACCTCAGGCTCAGCAGCCTCGCCCTGCATCTGTTGGAGACGGCTCGGGTCCGTTCCTAATTACGTCGCCGGACTTGATGCCGCAGCGCTTAAGGCGGCGATCCCCATAGGTCAAGGACAGCCGGGTCCGACAAGTGCGACTTAGACGGTCTAGGTCGATCCAGGTCAGGACGCCGACAGGGAAGGTCACGCCCCGCAAATAGACCCAGTTCGCGACCCGTGGGAGGCGGGTCTTCACAGAAGGTTGGTTTCGATAAGAGATAGGTAGCGACACCTACCGACAGGGTCGCCGATCTGACCGGATTGAGTTTCGCCCTCCTGCAGGCCAGAAGCTGGCTAGGCTAAACCACAACGCCCGAGTTCGGATGATCTGACAACCCCGCTCTGACGACGGAACCGCATCGGTTACCGCTTAGGGTCGGAGAGCGGGATGCTAACGCTTGCAACACCGAATGGTTCAGCCTCACGGGCGAGCATGCCTACGAGGAAGCCCAACACCTGGGCGGAGTTCGGACCGGCTGGGATGCTGGCGAGCACGGCGGGTTCAGGCAGGAGGCGAAAGGCGCCAATCGCGCGCACGAAACGCTTGGTGCCTGCAATGGCGAACTCAAGGTACACGCCGGGATACTGAGTGTGCACGAGAGTGAGGGGCTGTTTGCGCTTGACTTTCCAGGTGCGGAGCTCTCCCCGATCGGTCCTCCGTTGCAGGGTGCTCAAGAATGGCTTACCGCCGGTAACTTTGCCGGTATATATGAAGGCGACGTGCACCCGTAGAGAATAGCTGCATTAGGTAAGGGGTCAGATCGGGTTGCGGCGGGGTAGGCGTACTGAATGGAACGCTCGTCATGAAACAAGCGCAACACCTGCGACGAAGAACACAGCTTCCTGGAAACACAAGTGTTCGCAACATGCCGGCGCTTGCCAAGCACTTCGGTATGCAACGTCTGTTGGTAAAAGACGAGAGCGAAAACCCATTTGGGACGCAAAAGGACCGAAAGTCGGCGTGTGTTGTCGCAGAGGCCAAAGCCACCGGAGCGGCGGCGCTCTGCATCCTGACCGCGGGCAACGCGGGTTTGTCCCTTGCTTCGACGGCCGCGCGGTCTGGGCTGCCCGTGGTGGCGATCGTCAGCCAACATTTGCCGGACGTGACGCTGCTTCTGAAGAAGGTGTGCTGTGACGTCGTGGCGATCGACCTGCAGAAGAAACGATGGACAGCTAGAGACCTTCGAGCCGCTGCCGGGGAGCGGGCCGGCTATCCGATCATCGACGCCACCAATCGGATCTACCCGTATAAGCAGGTTGGAATAGAGATCGCAAAGGATCCGCCCGATCATCTTGTCGTGCCGGTTGGCGGAGGCGAGCTGTTTCTGGGGATTGCCAGCAGTTTTCGGCGGGCAGGGATCAAGACTCAGCTGTGGGGCGTGACGATCATGGGCAAGCACTCTATCGCCGACAAGCTCTACGCTCCCTGGACTCCTTACATGCGCCGAATCATTCGGCTGACGTCCCCTCCGTTTCCGCACAGACTGATCGAGCTGACAAGCGATGTTCCGATCGAAGCCGCGTATGCGGAAGTGAGAAAGCATCTGACATGCGAGGCTTCCAGCGCAGCGGCGTTCGCGGCATTGGCCCATGTGGAGGCGAAGGCCGGTGAGAATGTGATGGTCGTAAACACTGGAAGGTTTCTCTTCGACACGGAGTCTGGCTCGGTCTGAGATCACCCAAAATCAACGACGACGTGAAACACCAGCACACAACCCGCCGCGTCCCGATCAATCGCGCAAAAGTTCTCGCCCTCGTGGACGAGGATGCGTTGATTCCCGGAACATCACGGTTTTATGAAGGCAATTCTGACGTCTATGTTGTGAATTGCCTTCGGCGCATCGTGAAACGCACAGCAGTCCGGGCCTACACGGATGTCCCACAATTACTCGATACGCTGGATGACATAAGGCCGGATGTCGTCTTCAATCTGACACAGAAAGCCCACGGAGACCGGCAGAAGGACAGCCATGTTTGCGCGATCCTTGAGTTACTTGGAGTGCCGTATACGGGCGCCGGCCCGAAGAGTCTGGCGCTCTGCCGTGACAAAGCAATGAGCAAGCTCATCGCGGAGCGCGAGGGATTTGTCGTGCCGCATTTCTTTGTGGTCGACAAGGGCGCGCCTCAAATCAGGGTTACTTTTCCGCTGGTAGTCAAACCGCGCTTCGAGGACGCCTCAGAAGACATTTTCCAAGCCTCGTTGGTGCGCACAAGAGGAGCCCTTCTGCGGCGCATCGAAGCGCTTCGTAAGAGAGACTGCACAGACATCATTTGCGAGGAATTCTTGCCGGGACGGGAACTCGTCGTTGGCGTGGTTGGAAACCGGGTCGTTAGACCCAGAGAGTACCTCGTGGGCCGCAAGGGTCGTGGCGCTCCGGTATTGGCATGTACCAACGTGAAATACGATGACGCTTACCGAAGGCGATGGCAGGTCACGTCAGCATTCGCGAAACTGACTTCCGATGAGTACGCCCGGTTGAAGAGACTAGTGCTGAGGACGTTCAGGGCCCTCGATATACGAGACTACGGCCGATTGGATGTGAAGCTGATGGAATCCGGTGAGTGGGGGTTCCTTGAAGCCAACCCCAATCCCGGCTTGGCGCCATACGGACGCTCATTCCTCGGCGCTTGGGGCGGGATCAAGTACACGGACTTGATCAGAGCGATCACGCTGGGTGCACTCCGACGCAACGCGCCGGCTCGGTAGTGATGATCGGACTTTCGCAAAGGGCATCGATTGCCATCAAGAACCCGCGTAGCAAATGAGGCATCTCGCCGGGTCCGCGTTCCCCTTCAGCCTCTTGGGCAAGAATCGGGAGTGGTATCACCAGCGCTTCGATGCTGCGCCCATCTTCTTGTTCACGATCGCGGACGCGGAAATGCAGAGAGAAACAAGGAAACCCGCGGGCGCCTATCCGGAGATGCGCCTTTGCTTTTTCTCGGATGGAAGAGCTGATTGGTACTTGGAAGCGACCGATCTTCGTCGAGCTGCGGATGCTCTGGTGGATTTGGCGCGTCGGGATGCTCAAATCGCCAGCACCCTCCGCAGGGCATGGCAGCGCGACGAGCGGCGGTTCGAGGACTTCGTGTGGAAGGAGTTTCCCAAAATCAATCTCGGGAGTTTGACCAACACGCAATTGCTGCGGCTCTGGACGCGGTACTACAGACTCGTCCTCGCCTGCCTGAGCTCCACGGGCATTATCGATCACTTCGCGCTCGGCACTGACGATCTCATCCATGAAATGGTCCAGAAGGAATTGCAGGCCCAAACTCCCGGCAAGCAGTGGACCGAGACAGAGCTGGCCGAAGCATTCACCATTGCGACTGCGCCAGTGTGTCGGTCTTTCCTCAACCAGGCGGAGATCGACCTCCTCAGAATCGCCACCGGGCGCTCGAAGCAATCTCTCCACCAATATCAGCGCCAATATTTCTGGCTCCGCAACAGTTACCTGAGTTCTCGGACAGTAACCGTGGATGAATTCCAGCAGAAACTCGGAGCGGACGACGAAAGAGACCTAGATGCGGAGCTCCTCAAGATTGAGGAGGCGCCCAAACAAAACAAGGTGCGGAAGGAGATCCTCCTTCAGCAATACAGCTTTTCGCCTTTGCTCAGAACCCTACTGAAGGTATCCGAAGATTTCACGGCCTGGCAAGACGCTCGGAAGCGCACGACGTTTCTCCACGCCCATGTGGGCTCGATGCTCTTGGAAGAGATCGGGCGCCGCAGTGGACACGCCCTCGAACAACTCAAATACGTCACGGGCTTCGAAGTCGAAACGTTGGTCTCCCAAGACCGGCCTCCTGTCGAAGAGCTGGAGGCCCGAATGCAAGGCTCGGTGTTCTTGGCGACGCCAGAAGGATATTACGTAGGTACTGGCTCCGAGGTCGAGAAGGCCCGCAAGATGATGCGAGGCCCAGAGAGAGGCGACGTCCACGATTTCCGAGGCCTCCCGGCATCGCTGGGAAAGGCGCGGGGCAAAGTTGCAATCGTGCGTTCGTCAAGTGAGATCGCCAGAGTCTCGCAAGGCGATGTACTGGTAGCGGTCATGACCCGACCGGACTACATAGCGGGGATGAAACGAGCCTGCGCCATCGTGACCAATGAAGGGGGGATAACCAGCCACGCTTCGATCGTAAGCAGAGAACTGGGAATTCCGTGCATCATCGGGACCAAGATCGCTACGGAGGTCTTGCTCGATGGTGACTGGATCGAAGTAGACGCAAATCGCGGTACGGTCACAATACTGCAGCGCGCCTCAGACAGGATGGCGTAGAGGCGCTGTCTATCGCGGTGACAGACTTTATCAGGCCATTCAGACTGGTATCCAAAGGTGACGCGGCGATTGCCGGCGGCAAGGGCGCCTCACTTGGCGAAATGACGCGCGCCGGTTTCCCCGTACCTGCTGGATTTGTTGTGCTTTCCCATGCTTTTGACTCGTTCATTGAGGAAAGCGGGCGTTCCGCAGAGATCGCAAGGATCCTGAGCCAAGTTGATGAACGATTAGAGAACGCGGACCACGCTTCCGCTCGAATCCTTGAGGACCTGCGGAGCGCTAAGGTGCCGGCGGCCGTTGAGCACGAGGTTCGCCAAGCCCACGGAGAGCTTCGGGCTGAGTACGTAGCCGTCCGTTCGAGCGCTACATCCGAAGACTCTTTGACGAACGCGTGGGCAGGGCAATTGGATAGTTATCTCTGCACAGACGCGCACGGGTTGGTCGAGTCCATGCGCAGTTGTTGGATATCCCTCTTCACGCCACGCGCCATTTTCTATCGCCGTGAGCGGGGGCTTGGCGCTCAGAACATATCCGTCGCCGTGGTGATACAGAACATGATCGACGCCGAGGTCGCCGGCGTCGCGTTTTCAGTTCATCCCGTCACGCGGAATCCAAATCACATGATTATCGAAGCCGGATACGGTCTTTGCGAGGCGGTCGTATCCGGAGAGATCACGCCTGATTCGTACATCGTCTCGAAGAATCCGCATCGAATTCTCGACGCTCATGTTTCTGAGCAGAACCGCGCCTTGTACCGGGCCGCAGGCGGCGGTTGCAAGTGGACAAGAATCCCTCTCGATCGGGCGAAGGAGCAGAAGCTCAAGAAGAATCAAATTCGACGGCTCTCCGAGTTGGTCGCAAAGATCGAGGCGCACTATGGCTTTGCCTGCGACATCGAGTGGGTACTCGACGGCACAGGTTTCAGTATCGTCCAAAGCCGCCCCATCACTACCTTGAACGCTGTCTGATCGCATCCTCGCCAACCCTCTAGGGTCGTTGACTAGCGGTCGATGACGGTGGCCCGTCGGCCCTCGACCTGGTGCAGACCGTGCCTTGTGATCACGGGGTCGGCGTCTAAGCCCGGCCTGCGCGCGAGAGGCGCTCCGATCCAGTGGGCCTTGGGAGTCACTCGACGACGATGCCAGATGAAGCGCAAGCTGGAATGTAGTAATTCATGTAGTAATCCGAGGCTCTGAAACGGCTCGAAACCGGTCCAACAGGCATGCGCTGTGCCGCGAATCGATCTCAAAACCCTCGAAAACGGGCTCGGTGGACGGGACCGCCCAGATTTCGGGACCGTGAGGCCGAGGGTTCAAAATCCCTCGCCCCCGACCAATTTCTCAGGCCGGTTACTCTCACCTGCAGCGATGTTCAACGTGAAGGGTTTCCATGGCAACTATTGAGACACTGATCGCTCAAATCGAGAACCCGGCCTTGCGGGAGAAGTTGGGCCGGGAGGTCGCCGAGATGAAAAAGCGCCTCGACTGGGGTTTGGTTTTCGAGCGCCACTTACCCGAAAATGTGCGGGCCATTTCTGCTCCGACCAAGGTTGGCTCGGTGGTTTGGGAGCGGCGCAAGACCAATCCACGCCGCATGCGTGTCCGTGCAGTCGATGGGCAAGGGTTGGTCGTAGTCGCCGAGCCGGAGAAGACCGCCGCCGCAGCTGACGCATCCACCGAGCGAATGGAGCGAGGAGACGTTCTTGTCGAGCAAGACTTTGCCGAACCGGTCTTCCCGGTTCCGACCCCGACGGACGTCGTCCGCAACGGACCGGCAGACCGGCCGTACCACTCGGTTATTTGCGGCGAGAACTACCACGCGGTCCAGTCACTCTTGACGGCATTCGAGGGCAGGGTCGATCTGCTTTATCTCGATCCCCCTTACAACACGGGCAAGAGCGACTGGTCGTACAACAACGACTACGTCGACCCTAACGATTCCTGGCGGCCGAGCAAGTGGTTGGCATTCATGGAGCGACGCTTGCGACTGGGCCGCCGGCTGTTGAAGCCTGACGGCGTGATGATAGTCACGATCGATCGATTCGAGATCCACCACCTTGGGATGCTCTTGGACCAAATGTTTCCCGAGGCGCTGCGTCAGATGGTCGCCATTTGCATAAACCCGAGCGGTGCGTCGAGCGACGGCCTCGCACGCGTAGATGAATATGCCTTCTTTCTCTTCTTCGGCGGATCGGGGCCGGCGTCCACCTTCGAGGACTTCCTCGGACCTGAGTCCAAGAGTTCTGCATCCTGGTGGGAGAGCCTGTTGCGCTCGGGCTCCGCGTGGACCCGGGTGGCGCGGCGGAACCTCTGCTATCCGGTATTCATTGATTCTGACGGACGTATCGCCGGAGCTGGCGGTCCTCTTGAAGGCGACGACGAGTCTGCTCGTCCGATTAAGCACGGCAAGTACGACCTTGCCTGGCCAGTTCGCAATGACGGGAAACTCGGCATCTGGCATGTGAATGCCGCGCGGCTGCTCGAGCTAACCGCTCTTGGTTATGCCTATGTCTCCTCATACGACGAGGCGCGCAAAAGGTGGACGCTGAAATACATGCCGTCAGGGGGGGTGAAAGCAATTGAGAGTGGCACTCTCGAAATTCGCGGACGCGGTCCCAAGACGAGGTTCTGCTGGCTCCAAAAACAGGCGCGATCGCCAAAACGATGTGGCATCGCGGCCGCCACACCGCCGGAGGGTCCGGCGGAACGAACCTCGTCGCGGACCTGACGGGCAAGCGCGAAGCATTCCCGTATCCGAAGTCCGTTTACGCAGTGCGAGATGCGATTGACGTTGCCGTGGGCGACCGAACCAAGGCTCTAATCGTCGACTTTTTCGCCGGCTCGGGCACGACCCTCCACGCGACGCTCTTGCTCAACGCTCGCGATGGCGGCCAACGACGATGCGTGCTGGTCACCAACAATGAAGTCAACTTCGCGGTTGCCGAGCGACTCAACCGCCAAGGTCATTTCCGAGGCGACCCTGAGTTCGAAGCAGCCGGTGTCTTCGAGGCCGCCACCAAGCCTCGCACGACTGCTGCCATCACCGGAGTCCGACCGGATGGTGTCCCGGTTGAAGGGACGTATCTCGATGGCCGCGACTACGCTGGAGGCTTTCCTGAAAATGTCGAGTTTTTCCGGTTGGATTACCTCGACCCAGCCGAAGTCGAGTTCGGCCTGCGGTTTGCCGATCTCCACCCCCTGCTCTGGCTACAAGCAGGAGGGATCGGCCAGCGTGAGGAGCTCGACCCGACGCGTCCGGTGGGTCTGCCATCCGGATCGCCGTACGCCGTCCTGTTTGACCCTTCAGGGTTGACTGGCCTCCTCGCTGCACTACCAGGGCGCCCTGACGTCAAAACGGTCTTCATCGTCGCCGACTCGCAAGACTCGTTTAACCAAATCGTCGCCGACCTCCCACACGGCATTTGGGCCGTCCGCTTGTACCGCGAATATTTGGAAACGATCCGTGGGGCGCTGTGATGAAGCTAACACTGAAGGAGTTCCAGTCCGATGCGGTCCGCGAATTACTTAGTCGCCTGGAAACAGCGCGGATTGGCTATCGTGCTGGGGCGGGTCAGCGCCAGGCGGTAGGGCTCACGGCGACGACCGGCGCGGGCAAGACGATCATCGCGACCGCGCTCATCGAGTCGATCATCTTTGGCTCCGACGATTACCAGACGATTCCTGATCCGAGCGCTGTGTTCCTTTGGATGACGGACAAACCCGAGCTCAACGCTCAGACGCAGGCTAAGATGCTGGATGGATCGTCTGAGCTGCGCTTCGACCTTTTGCCTGAGATCGACAAGACATTCAACGACGAAACCCTGGCGCCTGGGCGGGTGTACTTCCTGAACACCCAGCAACTCGGAGCGAGGGCCGACTTAGTCAAACGCGGCCCGCTTACTGGACGAAACTTTACGTTTTGGGATGTGGTGCGGAAAACCCTAGAGTCCGCTGTAACGCTCTATCTCATAGTCGATGAGGCGCATCGAGGGATGACTGAAACGAAAAAGATCGAGGAAGCAAACTCGATCATCCAGCGTTTCATAAAGGGCTACGAGAAGGAGAAGATGCCGCCTGTACCGATCGTGATTGGCATCAGCGCAACTCCCGAAAGGTTCATGAGGGTCGTTGAGAACAGCGATCGAACAACCTCGCGATGGGATGTGCCAGCGGACCAGGTCCGAGCCTCGGGTTTGATCAAGGAGAGGACCCTTGCTGACTACGCCGCCGAGAAACAGAAGGACGCGATGGCTCTATTCCCCGAGGCGGTCGAGATCTGGAAGTCAGCAACTGCGCAGTGGGCCGCTTATCACGATGCATATGGAAAGCAAGGTGGTGAACCCCTAGTCGTCCCCGCGCTGATCATTCAGGTCGAGAACGAGTCTGGAGGTCGCGTGACCGCGACGAATCTTGACGCGCTGATCAAAATGATTGTTGGCGTCAACGGCCCGATGGCCGACGCCGCATTTGCACATTCATTTGGAACAGGTGTGCCGGAGCCCGTAGGTGGGCGAGTTCTGCGGTATATAGAAGCGTCCAAAATCGCCAGCGACACTGATGCTCGGGTGGTGTTTTTCAAGTCGAGCCTGGATACTGGCTGGGATTGCCCGCGAGCCGAAGTCATGTTCTCGTTTCGCCGTGCGGTCGATCCAACGTCGATTGCACAGACGATCGGGCGAATGGTTCGAACCCCCCTCGCGCGCCGCATCGAGGAAAACGACGATCTCAACTCGGCATACGTGTTCTTGCCTTACTACGAGGAAGACGGCGTCAAAGCGATTATCGACCGGCTCAACGCCACCGGCAACGAAGCGATCGCCGGGACAGTCTTGGCTCGGCGGGCAACAGTAACTCTTCCTTTGAGAACAGACCTCGCACAGGCCGTAGCGGCAATCCAGTTGGTGCCCTCCTACCTGGTCCCTACCCCACGCTCGCGACCTGAGATCCGGACTCTGGCCGACCTCGGCAATTTCCTTTCGGGAACCGGCATTGACCCGCCAGCGTTAGGGCGCGAAATGGGTGGCATCGCTAAGGTCCTGATACAGAAGCGTGACGGCCTCGCGCAAGATATTGAGTTCGGCAAAGAAGTAGGTGATCAGGCCGAAATTCTGGTCCGGCGCGCCGAACTCGTGCTCGGAGCGAGCGGAGCCATGGAATCCGTGACCAGAACTCTGCCAGCCACGGAGGAGAGCATTGGGCGACTTTTCGTCGCAGCTGCTCGCAGATTGACCAACGAGGTGGCGAGCACTTACGTGAGACTGCGGCTTGCCCAAGACCCCTCGACGATCGGTGTAGCGCGCCGCGAGGCCTACGCCCTCTGCGTTCGCGACGATGTCATGGATACTGTGAACGCGCGCGCTTCGGCCCGAATCGATGCCCTGCGCAGGAAGTATGGCCTCGAGGTTGAGGCCCTCTCGCCCGCCAGGCAAGCGCGGTACAAGGCCATCCTGCGCCAGGTTCCCGCCCCTTCACTCACCGCCCTCCATCTTCCCGAGGTGGCGATCTTCCGTCGGGGCAAGGAGAAGATGCCGAAACACGTATACGCGGAGGGCGGCGACGCGTACATATATCTCAATGCTTGGGAGAAGGAAGCCGTCGGCGCAGCGGCGGAGAAGGCGACCACGATCGTCTGGCTACGTAACGGCGAGCGCGAGGGCTGGGCGTTTTGCGTCCCGTGGCGGGAGGGAAACATCTGGCGGGGCTTCTTCCCGGATTTCCTCGTTGTGCGCAAGGAAGGCAAGCGGCTGATTGTCGACATCCTTGATCCCCACGATCACACCAAGCCTGATGCTGTCGGCAAAGCACAGGGTCTCTCGACATACGCTTCGACGCATGGCGATCAACTTGGGCATATTGACCTCATCGCAAGAATTGGCACTCGTTATCGGCGGCTCCATCTCGACGAGTTGGCAATCCGCAAAGAGGTCGACGCCGTCAAGAGCAACACCGAACTGCTCAACCTTTACAAACGGTTGGGATAGCCAACACTCAGATAGCCCGCGTTGTAGAACGAGTTTTCAGGCTAGGGTGTACAGGAAATTTGTGGTGCAGTCCACTAGGTCGGGTGAGATTAGCCGGCGATAGACCGCCGAGTCGAGCGGTTCTCATATGCAGCCGCAGCCTCATCGAGTTCCAGAAGTATTGACTCACGCAGACTTGCCGGCGCGACCACTTCGCACTCCCTGCCCCAGCCCAGGATCCACGGCCGGATCTCGGTCAGCTCGGCGATCACCAGCCGCAGCTCGACACCACCGGCAGCTAGTTCAAGGACTTCCTGCGACTCATGCCACGTCGTCGCGACCACGCGCGCGGCCACACGAGGCGTAAACCGCAGCACCACCTCGACCGGGTGGTCTGACGTCCAGATCCCCCACGCGTGCCCCAGCATCTTCCGTAACGACGATCCGAGGGGCGGCGAGAAACGCTGCTCCAGCACGACCACCGCCGAGATGCCCTCCATCCGATAGACACGCGTCGCGCGCCGCTTCTCGTCGTGCGCGATCAGGTAGCACGAGTGCGCGGCGGGCGTCGGCTCGATGAATATTGGCCATACAACGCGTTCGGACGTGCTCCCGTCCTTGGGCTGGGCGACGGGACGCGGCCAAGGTTCCGGGTCAGCGACCTTCGCGATGCTTCCGACTTCGCTACGCCGGGATGTGTGACAGATTTGGCAAACAGCTGATCAAGGGAGTTGAGGCGATGTACGAGGCCGAAACGCGGACGGTCCGGTGTATCGAATGCGAGGCGGCTCCGGCTGAGAGCCACGACCGAATGTGCCGGACGAGCTGGGCGTCGCTGGTTCGTCTGCCCGCCGGAACCATCGGGTTCATCTCCATGCAGCCCGGGATGCTTTCGCCGCCGGCCAGGAACTCCGTGTACTCCATGCCCTCGGCCACCTCGCTCTTTTTCTCGCCCCACCCGAACACCTTCTTGTAGAAGGGCTTGGCCTTGTCGACTCCACGCGAGTTGAGCTCGGACCAGCCGAACGCGTTCGCCTTGCCGATCACCGGCGAGCCGGCCATCTGGTTCGGCGGCCTTCGCTTTCCTGGCCGTGTCCGCGGCATCCGCGCTCGCGATGTAGACCAACCCGCGTTCGGTCCCTCGAAAACCCTGAGCGGCTTGGTCAACACCGGAAGGCCACGGCTCGTCGAACCGACGTGTTATTTCCATTGACTTGTCGACTTAACACTGCTTAACTCCGGATCGAGTAGGGGGCGGTCGTAGAGAGGAGGGGAAGGGGCATGGGCCGCAGGGCCGCGCATCACCGCACACGGGTGTCGCTTCGGGTTGCCGTCGCCGCCGTCAGCGCGCTCGCCCTCCTTGGGCAAACCGCGCCCGCTCCCGCCCTCGCCGTCGGCAACGCCGGCCTCCACCTCTCCAAGACCGTCGACCCCGCCCAGATCACCGTCAGCCCCGCCCTCGGGCTCACCATCGGCGTCGACAAGGCCTCCGCCATTCCCGGCAACACGCTCACCTACACCGCGGTCGTCACCAACGCCTTCTCGACCTTCGGGGTGGGCGGGACGTTCAGGGCCGTATCCCTTGGCAACGCCGACGCCACCGTCGCCTATTACTGGGACGAGCTCCAGTCTTGCCTCCTGGGTTGCGGCAACGGCACCGATGCGGGGAATGTCGACTGGGTCGCGTTCGCCGGCTTTGCGGCCGGCCAGACAGGCTACATACCGGTGATGAAGCCCGACATTGCCACCGGGTTGACCCTCACCGCCACCGGCGTGCCTGCCACGGGCGTCACGTACCCCGCGTCCGGCGATGGGATCCTCGGCACCGTCATCCAGCCCCAGGCGACCGCCACGTGGAACTACCAATCCAGCCGGATGCTCACGCCCAGCCAGATCGCCATCCTGAGCGATCCCACCAAGGTCCAGTTCGTACGCAATGTCGTCCACTTCGAGGTCACCGTGCGCGACAGCACCGCGGCCGAGCCCTACATCGACGCGGAGCTCGTGGCCAACCCCTTCCAGTCTCAGCCCAACGTCGGGTCCATCTCGAACATCACGGTCAACTTCACCTTCCCCGACGGGACCAAGGCGGCGATCACCTCGAGCCAGGTGGCCGGGCTGGCCTTGCTAGCCCCAGGAGCATCGCTCGCGGTCACCACGACCTTCAAGGTTCCGCCCCCCGCGGCCAGGGCGCCGGGCGAGACCGACGACGCCTACATGGCACGCCTGGTAGCTCTCGAAGGCTCGGCGCTCACCACCAAAGCGTCCGCATCAGGAACCGGATTCAGCGGCCCGGTCACGGCCAGCCCGATGTCCGTCACCACGGCGGAGCACCTCCCGATCGTGACGATCGTCAAATCCGGCCCCCCCGAGCTCGTGGCCGGCAACGATGAGGTAAACCCGCTCGCGCTCCAGAACATCGGCGGCGCCCCGGCGTCCGGCCTCATCGTCACCGACTCCCTGCCTGGCGGAGCCACGGGCACCGTGACCGGCGCGCCGTCGAGTCTCACTATCGGCCAGGGCGGGTCGGCCCAGGCCACGTTCACGGTGCCGGCCTCGCAGACGCCGGGGAATCTCACCGACACCGCGGCCGTGACCTGGCAGGACAGCAACGGGACCAACTACGGTCCGCTCACCAGCTCGTTCACGACCCTCGTCAAGAGCTCTTTGGCCAACGCCACGCTGACCCTGGCGCCGACCAGCGCCGGTCCCAACCCGCCCGGGACGACTCAGACGCTCACGGCCACGCTGCTCGACAGCACCGGCATGCCTGTCCCCAACAAAGTCGTGACGTTCAACATCACCGGAGCCAATCCGACGTCGGGCACGGCGCCCACCGACGCGAGCGGCAATGCAGTCTTCACCTACACCGGCGCCAACGCCGGCAATGACGTCGCCCAGGCGACCGTCACCGCGCCCGGGGTCACGCTCAACTCGAACACCGCGAACATCAGCTGGGGCAAGCCCCTGCAGCCGATCGTCACCGGGCCCGTGCAGGGCAACTTCTTCCCGAACCCCAACAACAGCTGCACGTTCGACGTCGGGCCCAGCAGTGCGCCGGCGTTCGGGCAGACCTTCCCTGACATCCTCTTCAACGCGCCCGCCTCGGCGGTGCCGCACGACATCTCCACCGTCACCACGAACACCAGGCCGTTCACCGACCTCACGGTCGACGTCAACGGCAACTTCAATGGCACCATCGTGGCCCAGGGCAGCGGCCTGCAGGCGGGGGTTGGCTCGCTCACCAACTTCTATGCCGTGTTCAACGGCAACTTCATCGTCACCCAGGCCGGCGACCTCACCTTCACGATCCTTCATGACGACGGCTACATTCTTGGCGTCGGCAATGGCGCCACGCGCGTCAGCGGCGACCTGATCAACCCGCCGGCGACGACGCCGTTCAACGGCTACGGGGTGATCGCGGCCTGGAACCAGGTCTTTGGCGGCACGCCGGGCGCAGCGACGATCCACTTCCCGGCGGCAGGCACCTACCCGTACGAACTTGACTACACCGAGTGTGGCGGTGGCGGGCCGCTGTACCTCGTCCTCGAAACCGCGCAGTTCATCGCCCAGACCGACCCACTGTCCATCTACGTCGGCTACGCCGACGGCCTGAGGCCCGGCGGATCGATCTTCCCGTTCCCATGGCAGGGCTCGCCCGGCGTGACGTTCGTCGGAGGCTGCACGTTCGATGCGGGCGCGATCCGCTTCGACAACAGCGGGAACACCGACATCACCCTCGACAAAGTCACAGTCGACGTGGGCCAATTCCATTTCGACATCTGGTCGACCTTCCACCTGGTGGTGCCGGCGCATGAGATCCTGATCCTGACCCAGACCGGCTGCTTCAACTTCGACACGTCCGACTTCAGCAGCGCGGGCTGTGGCGGGAACAACGGTGTGCTGCCCTTGGTCAACGTGACGCGCGGCGGCGTGACGACGACCATCACGGATACCAACCAGGTCCTCAACACCCGCGGCTTCGACCTGGCATGCCAGGGCAACGAATCCATCTCCTGGCAGCGCATCGCGGGCACGGCGAACGCGATCAATGTGCCGCTGCCCCCAGGGGCGAGCCTGAACCTGACTCCGTTCAACGTGGCCGGCATAGCGGTCGGCCAGTCTCAGCTGCTGACGGTCTCGGCGATGGACGGCGCCGGCAACGCAGTGCCGAATCTGCCGATCACGCTTCAGGTCTTCGGGCCCAACGCCCGGACGCTCAACGGCACCACGCTCATGAGCGGCCTCGCGCTGTTCAGCTACGTCGGATTGTCCCCGGGCACGGACACCATCCAGGCCAGTGCTTTCGTCATGGGACTGCATGAGATTTCCAACAACGGCACGGTCGTCTGGACTTCAAGTGGA
>Ga0207646_10000171_pt1 | contig 87702 bp, 92 predicted proteins | sample KBSK5502metaG_FD_184343 | JGI IMG/M metagenome (GOLD analysis project Ga0207646, IMG submission 184343) | Corn, switchgrass and miscanthus rhizosphere microbial communities from Kellogg Biological Station, Michigan, USA - KBS K5-50-2 metaG... | ecosystem: Host-associated > Plants > Roots >... | reverse complement strand
AAGGCGCGGGGGAGGCAGGCCTCCCCCGCGGAACCCCCTCCGTTACAGCGAACGTTTGGCGGCGTTTGGCAGGCGACGCCGGGGGACGGCCGGAATGAATCCGGCCTACAGCCACACTTCGTTTCGTCTAGCTAATTGCGTCGAGCGCGAGCAGGTAGCCCTTCGCGCGCTCGGTCAGCGGGTACCGGTCCTCCAGCTCGTGAAAGTCGGGCCCGTGGTCGCTCTGGACCAGGTGCGCCAGCTCGTGGACCAGCAGGTAGTCGAGCACCCAGTCGGGCAGCGCCGCCGCGCGCCTTGCGATCCGGATCGCGCCATCAGTGAACGTGCAGCTGCCCCACAGCCGCTCCATGTCGGTGAAGCCGATCGAGGTCCAGCGCAGCTTGCCAGCGAAGTAGCGCTCGTTGAGCCGCTTCGCCCTCTCGGCCAGACCGTCGTCTGACGGCCTGCGACGCTCGGCCTGCTTCTCCAGGCGCCGGCTCATGACCTCGGCCCAGTGCTCGCGCTCGGAATGCGGCATGGTCGCCGGCACGAGCAGCTCGAGCACGCCTGACCTCATACGGGCGGCCACGGTGCGGCGACGTTTGCGTGACGTGATGATGCGGATTGGAGGGTTCAGGCTGGGCCCCATCGGCTCGCCCGGCGAGCACTCGACGGATCTTCGGCGCCCATGCGGCCCATCTGCGTTGTTGCCGCCTGCGCTCCTCGCTCACGCATCAACGGATGCGCTCGCTCCGGTGCTCGTCGGCGCCTAGCATCTGGGCCGCCTGGATCGCCGAATCTCTCGTCGAGCGTCACCGGTCGAGCCGAATTGTAGGATTTGCCGCGCAACTGACGTGCCTAGAAGCCTTGTCCTCGGAAACGGCAACACGCTCGTGGGCTTCGATGCGACGTACTCGGTCCGCGACATCTACTTCCCGCGTGTGGGCGACGCCAACCACACGATGGGCAATGTCTGCCGGACGGGCTTTTTCGTCGACGGCCGGTTCGCGTGGCTCGACGACGGCGCGTGGGTGCGGACGATCGGCTACGCGGAGGACTCGCTCGTCAGCGACGTCACGCTTTCGCATCCCGGGCTCGGCATCTCGGTGCACTTCGAGGACTACATCGACCTCGCCCGCAACTGGTTCATCCGCAACCTCGTCGTCACATCACCGTCCGGATTCAACGGCGGCTCGGTCTTCTTTCACTACGACTGGTACATCGAGGGCTCGGACATCGGCAACACGGTGCTCTACGACCCGCGGCACCGCAGCGTCATCGCCTACAGGGCCAACCGCTATTTCCTGATCGGCGGCATCTCGGGCGACGAGTTCGGCATCTCGAGCTGGGCCAACGGCAAGAAGGGCAACGGAGCCGCTGGGACGTGGGTCGACGCCCAGGACGGGGTGCTCGGCCGCAATCCGATCGAGCAGGGTTCGGTGGACTGCACCGTCGCGTTCGACCTCGGCCGCGTTGCCGCCAACCAGCCGCGCAGCCTTACCCACTGGCTGTGCATGGGCACGCGGCTGAGCGAGGTCACGGTCTTCGGCCAGGAGCTGATCGTCAGCAAGGGCCCGGACACATACCGCGATCGCACGCTGACGTACTGGCAGGTGTGGTCCGAAAAGGACCATCGCCACATCGACGAAGCGCTCGGCGAGGACGCGTCGAAGCTCTACCGGCGCAGCGTCTTGACCGCGCGCACGCACAACGACAACCGGGGCGCGATCATCGCCTCGACGGACTTCGACATCACCAAGTTCGCGCGCGACACCTACGCCTACTTCTGGCCGCGCGACGGCGCGCTGGTCGCCAATGCGCTCGACCGCTCGGGGCACGAGGACTGCACGCGGCAGTTCTTCACGTTCAGCCAGCAGTGCATCGTCGAGGAGGGCTTCTTCCTGCACAAGTACACGCCCTACGGACAGCCCGGCAGCTCGTGGCTCCCGTGGGTCGATTCCCACGGCGTCCGGACGCTGCCGGTGCAGGAGGACGAGACCGGGCTCGTGCTTTGGTCGTTGTGGCAGCACTACCGGATCCACCGCAACCTCGACTTCGTCGTCGGCCTGTATTCGTCACTCGTGACGCCGGCCGCGGACTGGATGGTGGAGTACGTCGACGAGCGGAACGGGCTGCCGATGCCCTCGTGGGACCTGTGGGAGGAGCGGTGGGGCGTGCACGCGTTCACCGTGGGCGCGGTGTGGGCCGGGCTCGACGCCGCGCGCAACTTCGCCGACCTGTTCGGCGACGTGAAGTCCTACGTGAAGTACCGGGACGCGGCGGAGCGATTGCGCGAGGCGGCCGACACGCACCTCTACAGCGCCGAGCTGGGCCGCTTCCCGCGCCGGATCACGGTCGAGGACGACGAGTCGGTGACCGTCGACACGGTGCTGGACAGCGCGATCTACGGCCTGTGGCGCTTTGGGATGTACTCGCCGGACGACAGCCGGATCGTCGACACGATGCACGCCATCGCCGAGCAGCTCTCGAACAAGGCGAGCTCCGGGGGCATCGCACGCTACGCCGACGACTACTACTTCAAGGTGGAGCCCGACACGAACCTGGTGCCCGGCAACCCATGGTTCATGTGCACGCTGTGGCTGGCGCAGTGGTACATCGCGACGGCGAAGACAGCCGCCGACCTGGCGCCCGCGCACCAGATGATCGACTGGGCGGTGAAGCATCAGCTGCCGGGCGGGCTGCTGTCGGAGCAGCTCGACCCTCGCACCGGCGCGCCCCTGTCGGTGTCGCCGCTGACGTGGTCGCACGCAGAGTTCATCGTCACCGTCGACGACTACTGCGCCAAAGCGGACTCGCTAAATCGTGCAGCCCCTCCGGCGCCTGCGGCGCCACCTCCCCGCTAGCGGGGAGGACTTCAATTCACTAGAGGGGGATGTTGCCGTGCTTGCGCGGCGGCCGCTCGACCGTCTTGCGCAGGCACAGCTGCAGCCCTCGCACCAGCTCCCGTCGCGTCTGGCTCGGCTCGATCACGTCGTCGATGTAGCCCCGCTCCGCGGCCACGTACGGGTTGGCGAACCGCGCCGTGTACTCCGCGACCAGCTCCTTACGCCGGCCCGCCGGGTCACGCGCGCCGGCCAGGTCGCGCTTGTAGATGATGTTCACCGCCGCCTCGGGCCCCATCACCGCGATCTCCGCCGTCGGCCACGCCAGGTTCAGGTCCGCTCCCATCTGCTTGGGTGACATCACGCAGTACGCGCCGCCGTAGTCCTTGCGCGTGATCACGGTCAGCTTCGGCACCGTGGCCTCGGCGTACGCGTACAGCAGCTTGGCCCCGTGGCGGATGATCCCGCCGTGCTCCTGGTCGCGCCCCGGTAGATACCCCGGCACGTCGACGAACGAGATGATCGGGATGCCGAAGGCGTCGCAAAAACGGATGAAGCGCGCGGCCTTCACCGAGGCGTTGATGTCGATCGCCCCGGCCAGCACCTTCGGCTGGTTGCCGACGAGGCCGACGACGTGGCCGCCGAGGCGTCCGAGCCCGACGATGATGTTCGGCGCGAAGAACGGCTGCACCTCGAAGAACTCGCGCCCATCTAGCACCCGCGAGACGACCTCGCGCATGTCGTAGGGCTTGTTCGGTGAGGGAGGGACGATGGTCTGCAGCTCCGGATCGGCACGCTCCAGGTCGTCCGTCGTGGGCACGAACGGCGGCCGTTCCGTGTTCGACAGCGGCAGGTAGGACAGGACCTTGCGGACGCCGGCTGCGCACTCGGCCTCGGTCTTCGGCAGGAAATGCGCGACCCCAGACGTCGCGTTGTGCACATGTCCGCCCCCGAGCTCGTCGAACGACACCGCCTCGCCCGTGACCACCTTGATGACCTCCGGGCCGGTGATGAACATGTAGCCCTGGCCGGCGACGATGAAGATGAAGTCGGTGATGGCCGGCGAGTACACCGCGCCGCCGGTGCACGGACCGGCGATCACCGAGATCTGCGGGATCACACCCGACGAGCGCACGTTGCGGAAGAAGATGTCCGCGTAGCCCGCCAGCGCGACCACACCCTCCTGGATGCGCGCGCCGCCGGAGTCGTTGATGCCGATGATGGGCACCCGGTTGCGGAGCGCGAGCTCCTGGACCTTGACGATCTTCTCCGCCGTCACCTCGCCCAGCGAGCCGCCGAAGACCGACGCGTCGTAGGCGTAGACGGCCACCGGCCGGCGGTCGATCTCGCCGAAGCCCGCGACCACGCCGTCGCCGGCGATCTTGCGGTCCTCCATCCCGAACCCGTGGGCGCGGTGGGTGGCGAAGACGTCAAGCTCGACGAACGAACCCTCGTCGAGCAGCATCTCGATCCGATCGCGCGCCGTGGCCTTGCCGGCCGCCCGCCGTTTGTTGGCGGCCTCGGTGTCGGCGTGGAGCGCCTGGTAGCGCCGCTTGCGGTACTGGTTGATCTTCTGCTCGGAGAGGGTCGCCGCTTCTCGCTGCGGCGCCTCGACCCCCTCGAGGCTTGGCGTCGTCCGCCGGATCGGCGACAGGGACCTGGGCTTGCGGGCGGCCATGCGCATATATCGTAGGCGCCGTGCCAAAGGCCCCAACTCAAGGCCCCGCGAAGTCCGAGGCTACGCCGTGACTTCGCGGGGACCCCATGTGGTCGATCTCGATCGCGCGGTCACCTTGCGCCAGCTCCGCACGTTCAAAACCGTCGCCGACCTGACGAGCTTCAGCCTCGCGGCGCAGCGCCTCAAGCTCAGCCAGCCGTCGGTCTCGTACCAGGTCAAGGAGCTCGAGGAGACGCTCGGGCTGCCGCTCCTCGACCGCCTCGGCAAGCGCGTCCAGCTGACCGAGGCGGGCTCGGTGCTTTACGGGTACGCGCGGCGGATGCTCGACGTCCTCGACGAGGCGACCGTCGCGATCGAGGAGATGCGCGGCATCAAGCGCGGCACGCTGCGCGTCGGCGCCAGCACGACGGTCGGCATATACCTGCTTCCCGCGGCGCTCGGCGCGTTCAAGAAGCTCCATCCAGGGTTGGTCATCTCGCTCGAGATCGGCACCCGAGCCCGAGTCCAGGAGCAGGTTCTCCGCAACGAGCTCGACCTGGCGGTGGTCGGCCCGGCGCTGAAGGACCCGGACCTGGCGATCATCCCCTTCCTCAGCGATGAGCTCGTCGTCGTCGCACCCGCCGGCCACGCGTTGGCGGGGAAGAGGGGTCTGACGCTGAAAGACCTCGCCGGGCAGCCGTTCATCATGCGCGAGGCGTCGTCGGGCAGCCGGTTGTCGCTCGAGAAGGCCGCGCGCAAGACCGGCGCGAAGCTGAGCGTCGCGATGGAGCTCGGCTCCAACGGCGCGATCAAGCACGCGGTCGAATCGGGGCTGGGCCTGGCCGTCCTCTCGCGCTACGCCACTGCGCTCGAGTTTGCCAGCGGAAGGCTGGTCGAGCTGAACGTGCGCGGCTTTCCGATCCGGCGCGACTGGCATATCGTCCACCTGCGCCGGCGCAAGCTGCCCGCGCCGGTCACCGCGTTCATCGACTTCTTGAAGAGAAAGAGCTGGCTCTCCAGCAACGGCGTGCCGACCGATTAGGGTGACCCGCGCCACACTCCCGCACCGCATCTCGGGCCTCGGGCGGCCGATACGTGTGTCAGGGGGCCCGGCGCTTCGTCGTCACGCAGCTTCGGCTGCGCTCCTCCTCGCGCCACCCCTTCCTTCGCCTCGGCCACCCGACCGGCGACCTGTCGGTCGCCTGGCCCGATCTGCGGCGCGTTAGGCGGCGCGTGTCACCCATCCGTCGCGTTTTCACCCACCCGTTGCTTTACTGGGCGCTCTCGGCGGTGTTCTGGATCCGCGTGATTGTGCTGACGATCCTCTCGCCGCGACGGCCAGACACGGAGGGCATGTGGGCGGGCGGGCGCGCTTACCTCAACGAACCGTCGCACATGTACGACGCCGCGGCGACCTACCTGGACCGGCTGCACATCATCGCCCCGCCCGGCGGCCTCGACGCCTTCGTCAGCCCGCCGCCCGTGGCCCTGCTCGCGGTGCCGATCGCGCTGCTGCCGAAAGAAGTCGGCGTCCAGGTGTGGACGGCGATCGACGCCCTCGCGCTGCTCATCGCGCTGCTCCTGCTGTACCGCGTCGTCGCCAGCCGGCATCCCCTCGCCCGGCCCGTCTTCTGGCTGGTCGCGGGCTACTTTCCGCCCCTCTTCGCCGACGTCAGCGCCGGCCAGCGCGGAGGGATCCTGCTGGTTTGCGCGATGGCTTCCATCTGGCTGGAGCGGCGCTCGCCGTTGCTCGCCGGCGTCGCCGGCGGCGTCGCCGCGTCGCTCAAATACTTCCCGGCGGCCATGATCATCGGCCCGCGACCCGAGCATCGCGTGCGCTACGCCGTCGCGCTCGGCGTGGCGGCGATCGCGATCACCGCCATCACCTTCATCCCCCTCGGCTCCGGCGGCGCGATCTTCTACTACCAGCACGTCCTGCTTCCGTCGCTCGGCTCGCACAACCCGGACTGCGCCTACGACTCCGTGCGCACGCTGTTCACGCGTTACCTCGGCGGCGAGCAGTTCGCTGTCCCGGGCGGCACCGGTTACGTCCTCGTCACCTCGCCGCTCCACCTCGCGGGTCTCGCCCTCTTCCTTTCCTATGCCAGCGCGCTCACGTTCGCGGGAGCGGCCGCCTGGGCGGCGTGGCGCAGCGGCTGGAACCCCGCGTACGCGATGTCGCTCGGATTCGCGCTTGGCGCTCTCATCCCCAACGAGGTCTGGCCCTACCAGTGGCTGCCGCTTCTTCCCGGCGCTCTCATGCTCGCCGTGCGCGCGGTCGAGCGTCGGCGCTACGTGACCCTGGCGCTGCTCGCGCTGTGCCTGCTCGGCTTCTACAAGCAGCCGTGTGACCTGTTCTTTCCGAACCTGTGGACTGTCGCGGCGATTGGAATCTTCGTGCTGGCCGTGTGGGAGAATCGGCTTTTCCGCACCGCCGACGGATAAGAGGGGGAGTGAGCATGGCGCTCAACGCCGACGTCAGCTTCACCTGGGTTGGTCACGGGACGTGGAAAGCACGCAGCGCCAGGGGCAAAGAGGTCCTCATCGATCCGTGGGTCATGGGCAATCCCGCGGCCCCGGAGACACTGAAGAACGTCGACACGTGCGACCTGATGCTGATCACGCACGGCCACTTCGATCACATCCACGACGCGCTCGAGATAGCGCGCCGGACCAAGCCCACGATCGTGTGCAACTACGAGGTCGGCGCGTGGCTGGGTTCCAAGGGACTCGACAGCGAGAAGATCATCGGCGCCAACCAGGGCGGGACGATCGAGGTCGACGGAATCAAAGTCACGCTGGTCCACGCCGAGCACTCCTGTGGCATCACCGACGATAACGGGAGCATCGTCTACGGCGGCGACGCGTGTGGCCTCGTGATCGAGTTCGAGAACGGATTCACCGTTTACTTCGCCGGCGACACCGATGTCTTCGGCGACATGGCCATCATCGCCGAGCTCAGCAAGTTCGACGTCGCGTTTCTGCCGATCGGCGGCTTCTACACCATGGGCCCTGAGCGCGCGGCGAAAGCCGCTCAGCTCCTGGGCGTCAAGACCGTCGTGCCGATGCACTTCGGCACGTTCCCGATCCTGTCTGGAACGCCAGCTCAGCTCCAGGAGCTCGTGGGCAACAACGTGAGGGTGCTCGACATCAAGCCGGGAGACAGCGTCTAGCGCTTAAGGGCCCATCAGAGGCACCACCGGCCCCATGCCATCTCGTTCGCCTGCGTAAATGCACGTATGTCCAACGCTGCATCAAAAGCCCGCGTCTGTGTATCGAGCCTGCGTCTAAGTCTCGTAACCGAAGCTGACGCCCAGCGTTTCAGGGGCGAGGACGGTTTAGTGCAATGAAGAGTTGGAAAGCCTGGATCGCGTTGGGCGCGGTGGTGATGGGGGTCGGCTGCTCGGCGACCAAGGACCAAGCCACGGCCCCGACGCCGACGGCGCTCGCGTCGGTGAGGAACCAAGCCACCCCGACGCCGGCAGCGGCCTCCTCAGTGCCTTCGGGATGGATCACCTACAAAGAGCCGGCGTGGGGTTACAGCCTCAGCATGCCGGCGGACTGGCACGCGGTGACGGCAGGAGTGATGGAACCACAACAGGTCAAGAGCTTCAGCGCCGGAAACGTGACTAACGCGCAAACGCTGGCCGGTATGGACGCCGACGGAATCGAGTTGAACGTGAGGGTGAGCGAGCTGAACTCAGGGTGTCCGGGAGCCCAGCCGCCGGTTGGGTGGTCTGCATCGACTATTCCGGCCGCAGCGGTCGACATCGATGGGTACCGCGTCGTTGTGTGGGGCGCGAATGAGCAGCCGGTAGCCTTGTTGTGGAACATCCAGGCAGCGGCCGCGAACGGAAAGTACTGCTATTCATTCGTGGGTCTGACCCGGACCAACGACGCGCAGCTGAAGTGGACGCCTCTTGTCGAGCAGATGCTGTCGACGTTCCGCTTCGGGACGTTGGTAGCTCCTCCTATCTAGCGCCCCAAACGCGGCCGTCTGCGCTCCGCCGGCCCTAGCCGGCGTCGCACCTCCTGAAGATGCCATTTACGGCTGAATTCAGCCTCCGAGCGTCTAATCTCGCGCGGTGAGAGACGTCATCGGCGCCCCGGCCGGATGGCTGGCGCGCGCGATCGCGGCCAAGAAGCTGTCCTCGGTCGAAGTCGTCAGGGCGCATCTCGAACACATCCACACCGTGAACCCGCGCCTCAACGCGGTGGTCTTCGCCACCGCCGAGAGCGCGATCAAGGAAGCTCGCGCCGCCGACCGTCGGGCCAAGAACCCCAATGCCGTGCTCGGTCCGCTGCACGGCGTGCCCTTTACCGCCAAGGACATCTTCAACACCGCCGGCCTACCCACGACCACGGGGCTGCGGATGCTGCGGAGCCGCATCCCCGACCACGACGCGACGGTCGTCGCGCGACTGCGCCGCGCGGGAGCGATCCTGATCGGCAAGACCAACTGCCCCCCCAGCGGTTCGGACGAAGACAGCTGGACCCCCGCCCGCGGCGCCACCCGCAATCCCTACGACGTCAACCGCTCTCCGGGCGTGACCAGCAGCGGCGAGGCGGCGATCATCGCCGCCGGAGGTTCGCCGCTCGGCCTGGGCAGCGACTCAGGCGGCAGCATCCGGCTCCCCGCGCACTACTGCGGCGTCGCCGCGCTCAAGCCGACGGCCGGCCTGATCCCGGTCACCGGCGCTTACGGCCTGGCCGGCGGGGTCAGCAACACGCGGGGCCAGGTCGGCCCGATGGCCCGCTACGTGTCGGACCTGCGCATCGCGATGCGGGTGCTCGCCGGGCCCGACGGGCTCGATTCCGGCGTGGTCCCGGTGCGGGCCTGGACCGCGCCGAAGCTGGAGGGCCTGCGCGTCGCCTGGTACGCGGACGACGGCCTGGCCAGGCCGACGGCGATGGTGGCGGCCACCGTCAAGGCCGCGGCGAGAGCGCTGGCGCAGGCCGGATGCAACGTCATCGAAGAGCGGCCGCCCTCGCTGGGTGAGGCCTATCAGGTGACGCTCGCGTTCTGGGGCCGAAAGCACATGAGCTACGAGCACATGTACGAGCGGTGGGACGCGTTCCGGACCGCGGTACTGAAGTTCATGTCCCGCTTCGACCTCGTCCTGAGCCCGGTGGCGCCGGACATCGCGCCGCTGCTGAAGATCAAGCCGGTCGCCAATCACCAGCTGAGCTACACCGTCCCGTATTCCCTCACCGGCAACCCATGCGTGGTGGTCCGAGCGGGGACTTCGCCGGAGAACATGCCGATCGGCGTCCAGGTGGTGGCGGCGAACTGGCGCGACGCCACCGCCTTGAAGGCGGCGAGGGCCATCGAACGCGCGCTGGGCGGTTGGCGCCCTGCTAGCGTGGTCGGGTGAGGTTTCGCTACTCCCGTTGGGACGGATCGCAGAAGCTGGACGAGCTGGACGCCGGCGACGTCCTGGACTCGCTCTCCGACGACCTGATGAACTACGGCGACCTCAACGCCGCGCTCCAGCGCTTCCTTCGCTGGGGCTCGCCGAACATGCCTGGTCTCGAGCAGCTGCTCAAGCAGCTCCGCGAGGCGCGTGAGCAGGAGCTAGGCCGCTACAACCTCGACTCGACGGTCGAAGAGCTGCGCCAGAAGGTGCAGGACGTCATCGACGCCGAGCGCAAAGGCATCGACCGGCGGCTGCAGGATGCAGCGCCTGACGCGCGCAAGCTCCTCGACCGGATCGCGCGCCAGCGAACCGACCAGCTGGACAGGCTGCCCGACGACCTCGGCGGCCGCGTCAAGGGACTGCGCAACTACGAGTTCGTGGACGACGAGGCGCGGCAGAAGTTCGAGGAGCTGATGCAGCAGCTGCAGAAGCAGATGCTCGACCAGATGTTCCAGGGAATCAAGGGCTCGCTGCAGCAGATGCAGGGCCAGGACCTTTCGCGCGTGCGTGACATGGTGCGCGAGCTGAACAAGATGCTCGAGGACCGGATGGAAGGTCGAACGCCGGACTTCAACGGCTTCATGCAGCGGTTCGGCGACATGTTCCCGCCGGGAATCAACTCGCTTGACGAGCTGCTCGAGCACATGCAGCGGCAGATGGCGCAGATGCAGTCGCTGCTTCAGTCAATGAGCCCCGAGGCGCGCGAAGAGCTGCGTCAGATGATGGACGCGTTGCTCCAGGACGACTCGCTGCGGCTGGAGCTCGCGCGCCTGTCCGGGTTCATGCAGGCGATGATGCCGCCCTCCGAGCTGACTGAGCGCTATCCGTTCTTTGGCGAGGACCCCATGAGCCTCGGCGAGGCCATGGGCTTGATGGAGCGGCTGCAGCAGATGGACCGCCTGGAGTCGCAGCTCGAGCGCGGCAGCTTCCGGCCGGACGACGTCGACCGCTCGCTGGCACAGCAGCTGCTCGGTCCCGAGGCGCGGCAGGCGCTCGACCAGCTGCGCCAGGTTACCGATGTGCTAGAGAAGGCGGGCTACGTCGAGCGCAAGGGCCGGCGGCTGGAGCTGACGCCGCGCGGCATGCGCCGCATCGGCCAGTCGGCGCTGCGCGACATCTTCGACCAGCTGAAGAAGACGCGCATGGGCCAGCACAGCCTGTGGCGCGGCGGCCTCGGCACCGATGCGTCCGACGAGCTGAAGCAGTACGAGTACGGCGACCCGTTCCTGCTCGACATGAAGGAGACGCTTTTCAACTCGATCGTGCGCGAGGGACCGAAGGTGCCGGTGAAGATGGCGGCCCCCGACTTCATCGTCCACCGCACCGAGCACATGACGCAGGCGTCGACCGTGCTGATGATCGACATGAGCCGCTCGATGTTCCTGCGCGGGTGCTTCCTCGCCGCCAAGAAGGTGGCGATCGCGCTCGACTCGCTGATCCGCTCCCAGTACCCGCGCGACTCGCTGTACGTCGTCGGCTTCTCGAACTACGCGGTCGAGCTCAAGCCGCAGACGCTGCCGCAGCTTGCGCTCAACGACTACGTGTACGGCACCAACATGCAGCACGGATTCCAGCTCGCGCGCTCGCTGCTGGCCAAGCACCGAGGCAACCGGCAGGTGATCATGATCACGGACGGCGAGCCCACCGCCCACCTCGAGGAAAACGGCCGGGCGTCATTCGCCTATCCGCCGACCTACAAGACCATCCAGCAGACGCTGAGCGAGGTCAAACGCTGCACGCGCGACCGGATCGTGATCAACACGTTCATGCTCGAGCGCGGGCCGTACCTGACCGAGTTCATCAACCAGATGACCCGGATCAACAAGGGACGGGCGTTCTTCGTCTCGCCGGACCGGCTGGGCGAGTACATCCTGATCGACTACGTCACCGGCAAGCAGCGCCGGCGCGCGAGTGCTCGCGGCCGGGCGCGCATCGCTTAGGCTGGAAAGAGTGTCGCGCGCCCGAGTTCCGAAGTGGATGCGTGGCATCGGCGGCCGGAGGCAAGGAAGGGGTGGCGCGGCTAGGAGCGCACTGAATGTGCGCGACGACGCAGCGCCGGGCCCCCTGACGCAGCCTTCAGCGCCGCAGGCGCCCGGCCGCCGAGGACGCGCAGACACGAGGAAGCTCGGGGGCGGGACACTCTAGTGGTCGCGGAGAGAGAAGTCGCCGTCGAACGGCGCAACCTGAGCCCCGCCGCCCTGTACGAGGAGGCGGTCCGTCGCGACGAGGCCGCCATAGTTTCCACCGGCGCCCTGACCGCGGAGACCGGCAAGCACACCGGCCGCTCGCCGCGGGACAAATTCTTCGTCAAGGAGCCGACGAGCCAGGACGCCATCTGGTGGCACCCTGGCAACCAGCCGATCGCGAGTGCGAATTTCGACCTGCTGCTCGCGAAGATGGAGGAGTACGTCCGTACACACCCGGTTTACACACAGGACGTATTCGCGTGCGCCGATCCGCGGTACCGGCTCCGCGTGCGCGTGGTCAGCGAGCTGGCGTGGCACAGCCTCTTCGCGCGCAACCTCTTTATCCGCCCGACCGCGGACGAGCTGCTGAACTTCGAGCCCGACTTCACGGTCATCTCGCTGCCGTCGGTGAAGGCGGATCCAAAGGTCGAGGGCACCCGCAGCGAGACGTTCATCCTGGTCAACCTCGGCCGCCGGATCGTGATCATCGGCGGCACCGGCTACGCGGGCGAGATCAAGAAGTCGATCTTCACGGCTTTGAACTACCTGCTCCCCGCGCAGAACGTGTTTCCGATGCACTGCTCCGCCAACACCGAGCCCGACGGTTCTGACGTCGCCCTGTTCTTCGGCCTGAGCGGCACGGGCAAGACGACGCTCTCGGCCGAGCCCTCACGCCGACTGATAGGAGACGACGAGCACGGTTGGAGCGACCGCGGGATCTTCAACTTCGAGGGCGGCTGCTACGCGAAGACCATTCGCATCCACAAGGAATCGGAGCCGGAGATCTACACCGCGACCGAGAGCTTCGGCACGATCCTCGAGAACGTCGTCTACGACCCGCGGACGCGGATTCCCGACTACGACTCCGACGAGAAGACGGAGAACACCCGCGCCGCATATCCGATCGACCTGATCCCCAACGCGGTGATCACCGGGATGGGCAGCCACCCGCACAACATCATGTTCCTGTCCGCCGACGCGTTCGGCGTGCTGCCGCCCGTGTCGCGACTGGACGAGGAGCAGATCCGCTTCTACTTCCTGTCCGGCTACACGGCCAAGGTGGCCGGCACGGAGCGGGGCGTCACCGAGCCCGAGCCGATCTTCTCCACCTGTTTCGCGGCGCCGTTCCTCGTCCTGCCGCCGGAGCGCTACGCCGACATGCTGGTCGAGCGGGTGACGCGCCACCACTCCGACGTGTGGATGCTGAACACCGGCTGGGTCGGCGGTCCGTACGGCGTCGGTGAGCGGATGTCAATCGCGCACACGCGCGCGATCGTGCGCGCGATCCTGCAGGGCGAGCTGCGCGGCGCCTCCACCCACATCGACCCTGTGTTCGGGCTGCAGATCCCGAACCGGGTGCCAGGCGTGCCGCGTGAGGTGCTGGACACGCGCGACAGCTGGCCGAACCCGGAGGATTACGACCGCCAGGCGGCGAAGCTGCGGGACATGTTCGAGAAGAACGTCCACATGATCGGCAAGAGCGCTTCCACCGCCGGGTAGTTGCCGGGCAGTTGAAGTTCGCGATCGTCGGCAGCCGGCACTTCGCGGCCCCGGCTCGGGTCACCGAATACGTAGACACGCTGCCGCGCGGCGCGTCGATCATCACCGGGAGCGCTTCGGGCGTGGACGCGGCGGCCACCAAGGCGGCGCGGGATAAGGGCATCCCGGTGCGGGTGCTGCCGGCCTCGTTCGAGGAGCTCGCAGACGCGAGCAAGGCCGCGGCCCGCAACCAGCGCCTTGTCGACGCGTGCGACGTGCTGGTCGCGTTCTGGGACGGGTCGTCGAAAGGGACTCGAACCACGGTGGAGCGCGCCCTCGACTCGGGCAAGGAAGTCCACGTCTTCGTGGCTTCGTAAGATGCGCGCATGGCGATAGCGGTCGCGGTGAGCGTCCGTTTCTTCGCACGCTTGCGCGAGCTCGCGGGGGCGGAAAACGCCGCGCTGCAGGTCCCGCCGGGTTCGACGTTGGCCGACGTCTACGCCGCGCTCCGCACGAAGCACCCGGCCTTGCCGGCTCGAGATTCTGTCCGCGGCGCGCTGAACCAGGAGTTCGCCGGCTGGGACGAGCACGTTTCGGAGGGCGACGAGGTGGCGTTCATCCCGCCCGTGAGCGGAGGGGCCCGATGCGCTACGACGTGACCATGGACCCGATCGACGCGCGCGAGCTCGAGGCGGTCGTCTCGCACCCAGGCGCCGGTGCGATCTGCACGTTCAGCGGGATCGTGCGCGACAACTCGCGAGGACAGACGGTCACGCACCTCGACTACGAGGCGTACGCCGAGATGGCGGTGCCGCAGATGCGGAAGATCGGCCAGGAGATCAAAGACCGCTGGCCCGAGTCGCGGGTGGCGATGGCGCACCGCACCGGCCACCTGGAGATCGGCCAGGTCTCGGTTGTCGTCGCGGTCTCGTGTCCGCACCGCCAGGAGGCGTTCGAGGCGTGCAAATGGGGAATCGACCGGCTCAAGGAGTCGGTGCCGATATGGAAGAAGGAGCACGCGGCGGACGGGACGTTCTGGATCGAAGGGGACGAAAAGAAGCCGGCCTAGTCCTCTCGATCAGCCTTTTGCGCAAAACACCGCGGATTCGGCCCCCGGACACACGCTTTTGCGCAAAACAGCTTCAGTCCCTCACCCGGGCGACGGACAGGCCGTCACGGAGCGGGATCACGACGCTCTCCAGCCGTGGATGCCTGGAGATGAAGTCGTTGTAGAACGCCACGTTCTTGGCCTGCTGGTTCCCCGGATGGAGGACCTCGCCCTGGCGCAGCGCGTTGTCGGCCATCAACAAACCGCCCGCGTCCAGCCGCTCGACGCAGAGCTCGGTCACCCGACGCGTGATCTCCTCGGACCGGAACGAGTTCAGCAGGTCGATGAAGCAGACGTCGAACCGGGCGTCCAGCCTCTCGAGGCCGTCCTTAGCGTTCTCCTCGAGCACCAGCGCCCGCTTTCCGAATCCTGCTTCGGCAAAGTTGGCACGGGCGCGCTTCGCGCGCTCGGCATCCATCTCGTAGGTGGTCAGGGTTCCGCCATCGGTGCCGCGTAAGAGCCAGATCCCGCTGTAACCCGTCGCGGTGCCGAGCTCGAGGATCCGCTTCGCGCCGGCGATCTTGACCAACAGGTACAGCAGCATCCCTTCGTGCTCCTCGACGATCGGGATGCCCTCGCGGGCCGCCTCCTCCTCCATGCGCACAAGCACGGCGTCGCGCTTCGGAAGCAGGCCGTCCAGGTACGCCTGCAGGTCGTCGGTCACCTCAACTGTCCTCATCGCGGCTCCTCCAGAACTCATCGACCATCGGTTGCAGCGTAACGACGTAGACGGCCAAACATTCCACGGCGTCGCCGAGGACGCGCTCGTCGAGGCGCGGGGCGGGCAGCGTCTCGTAGAGCCGCGACCAGCCTCGGTCCCAGGGCTCGAGCTCGGCGCGCGGCAGGCCCGCCTTGACCTCCACCATCCGCGCTCGGAAGTACTCGAAGGCCGCCTCGTTTGCGTCCGCCGTCGCCTCGAAGTGCAGCCCGATCTCCAGCCTACCGGCGCCCGTGTGGTGCCAGGCCTCGTAGTGGAAGGCGGGCTCGGCGAAGTAGACCTTCATAAGCCGGCCCCGGCCTCGCGTGGTCCGGAAGTCGCGCAGTACCGCGGGCAGCTGTGCCTTGAGCCCTTTACGCAAGCCGGCGAAGAAATCAGATGGTGCGAGCAGCATTTTCCGTAAGCTGCGATGCAACTTGGCATACGTCCCCACCGTGGTCGAGAACGAAGGCGGCAACCGCGAGCGCACCTTCGACATCTACTCGCGCCTGCTGAAAGACCGCATCATCCTCATCGGCCGGCCGATCGACGACGTCGTGGCCAACCTCGTGGTCGCCCAGCTCATGTACCTGGCCGCCGACGACCCGGAGAAGGAGATCCAGGTCTACGTCAACTCTCCCGGCGGCGCCGTAACCGCGGGCCTGGCCATTTACGACACCATGCAGTACGTCCAGGCGCCGATCTCGACCGTGTGCATCGGCCGCGCCGCAAGCTTCGGCACGGTCGTGCTGATGGCGGGGGCGAAGGGCAAGCGTTTCTCGCTTCCCAGCGCGACGATCCACATGCATCAGCCGCTCATCGGCGGCAAGGGGCTCCAGGGCCAGGCGACCGACCTCGACATCCACGCCAAGGAGATCATTCGCATCCGCTCGGTGCTCAACGAGCTGATCGCCAAGCACACCGGCCAGCCCCTCGAACGCGTCGAGCGCGACACCGACCGCGACTACTTCCTGACGCCTCAGGAGGCGGTCGAGTACGGGCTGATCGACGGCATCATCGCGGCGACGCGGGTCCCGATGTCGCTGGCTTCGGCCAAAGGCTGATCCGCAGAAGCAGCACAACGAACACCACAAGCGCGACCAGGGCGGGCAACGGAGCCGGCGCCAGGGCCGCGATCAGCGCGCCGATGCTCAAGACCAGCCACTCGAACCAGGACGCCTTACCCCAGATCGCGAGCCCGACGGCGACCAGGACCAGGTCCGCGGGCAGGGCGTGCGGCGAGGCCATGACTCCACCGATGACCAGGATCGCCGCCGCGGTCCTGAAATCCTCGCGGCGACGCCACGCCAGGTAGACGATGAGCGCCACGGCCAGCACCACGAGGACCGCCACCGTCGGCCCCGGCAGCAAGACCCCAAGATGCGCGACGTCGACCTCGCGGCTGACCGGCGCGACCGTTGCGCGGGTCTGGCCGAGCCAGTCGGTCAGCCAGTGTGGGTCGAGGGCGAGAGTCGGCAGCAGCAGGGCGAGGCCCGACGCAGCCCAACCCGCGAGGACCTTCCAGCGGCGTGCCAGGAGCAGCGCGACCCCCATGGGCAGCACGAGCTGCGGCTTCATCAGCGTCAGCCCGAGCGCCAGGCCGGCGAGGTAAGGGCGGGACCACAGCGCGACGGCCGCACCGATGCCGAGGGCGACGAAGCCGTCGAGCTGGGCGTTGAGCATCATCACCGCCGTCGGTACGCCGGCGAAGGCGGGCAGAATCGCGTTCGGCGGCCGCGGCCGCGTGGCGAGGTAGAGCCCGAGAGCCAGGCAGATCAGGCCCGCCAGGATCCACAGCCGTCCGCCGAGGTCGGTCCCGAGCGCGTCGAACGGCACGGCGAGCAGCGCCACCCATGCGGGTGCGAGGAAAGGAAGGATGCCGTGGATCCCCACGGTCACCAGCACCCTCCCTCCCGTGACGTCGCTCTCGGCGCGCTGCTGCGCCTCGAGGTCGTAGAGGTGCCCCGGGTCGGAAACGATGAGCCGCGCGCCGGTGGCGAATGGGGGCCAGTCGGAGTTGATGACGTCGTCGTTGGGCAGCAGCGGGTAGATGAAGAAGGCGAGCGCAACGGCGAGAAGCGCGACCGAGCCGCGCCACCGCCAGCGATTCACAAAAGGGTCCTCACAGGTCGATGGAAAGGCCGTCGGTCGCGGCGCGTACGTCGACTCCGGTTCTCTGCGAGAGGCCGGCGGCGATCTCAGACGGGTTGGCCCGCCAGACCGTCATCCCGTAGTGCGTCAGAAAGGCGATCCGCGGCCTGGCGTCGCGGATGATCCGCTCGGCGTCCGCTATGCACAGGTGCGGCAGCGTCGCGACGCAGTCGCGCAGCACGGTGTGGATGATCATCACGTCGGCCCGGTGCTGCTCCGCGATGCCGTCGTAGTAGCCCGAGTCGGTGATCCAGCCGAGCTTGTCCCCGAAGCGGAACCCGTAAGTCTCCGACTGGTGGACGTGGCGGCCGCTGGTCGTGAAGCTCAATCCGTCGACCGTGTAGGTCGTCTCGGGCGCGAGGCGCACGATCTCGCGCGGAAACCGGCGCACGTACTTGAGGACTACCGGGTCGTCATCGAGCGCGTCCGAGGGGCAGAACAGGCGGCCCCGGTGCTGAAAACCGCCGTCGGTCATCGCCTCGAGCATCACGTTCACGTCGCCGGTGTGGTCGAGGTGACGATGGCTGAGCACGATCGCGTCCAGCGTCGTCAGGTCGACGCCGCTCTGCGCGTAACGCACGATCGCGCCAGGGCCGGGATCGAGGCTGAGCCTGGTATCGCCCTCTTCGAGGAAGAGCCCGCCTGACGCCGCGACCTGCCTGGCGACCATGAACCGGGCGCCGGCGACGCCCATGAAGGTCAGCCTCAAGTCTCGGCGACCTGCGACAGCGCAACCTCAGACTTCTCGCCGAAGTACCGGTCGTAGAGCTCTTCGACACGCTCGAGCGTGTCGATCTCGTCCACGGGCTTGTCGTCGCGGATGCGTACGATGCGCGGAAATCGCAGCGCGTAGCCGCTGAGGTGCCGGGCCGAATGCTGGATGGAGTCGAACGCTACTTCGAGCACGACCTCGGGGCGGACCATGCGCCGGAAGCCCTGGTCCTCGATCGTCATCTCGAGAAACTTCTTGGTGAACTCTGCGATCTCGGCGTCTGTGAGACCGCTGTACGCCTTGCCGACGTTCACGAGCTTGCCCGACCGCGTGTCTTTGACCGCGAAGGTGTAGTCGGACAGTACGCCTCGCCGCTTGCCGTGCCCCCACTCGACGGCGGTGACCACCACGTCAAGAGTCGCCAGCGGCCGCTTCAACTTGAGCCAGGCGAGGCCACGACGCCCGGGCGTGTACGGGCTCAGCGGATCCTTGACCATCAGCCCCTCGTTGCCGCGCTCGCGCGTCTCCTTGAATACGCGGTCCAGGTGCTCGGGGCCGGTCGCCTCCTCGAGCCGCGCGAGGAGGAAAGGGTGCGCTAGGCCGAGGCTCTCGAGCTGCTTGCGCCTCGCGGTCAGGGGCTCGTCGAGCAGAGTGCGGCCGTCGAGCCACAACAGGTCAAAGATCACGAGCACCACAGGCACCTCGCGGCGCAGCTCGTCGTCGACCTTCTTGCGGCCGAGGCGATGCTGCAGCTCAAAGAAGCGCAGCACGCGGCCGTCTCGATGCGCGAGCACCTCGCCGTCGAACAGCACGTCATGGCCGATGCCCGGCGCGGCCTCGACCAGCTCCGGAAACGCGCCCGTCGTCTCCTTCAGGTCCCGCGAGAAAAGCTCGACCCGAGGTCCCTGCCGGTGCAGCTGGCACCGCACGCCGTCGTACTTCTCCTCCGTCCACACGGTGTCGGCGCCCATACGCGTGAAGGCTTCTTGCGGCGTCTCGACCGGGCTCGCGAGCATGAAGCGGACCGGCTGGAAGAGCGTGATCTTGCTGGCCTCGAACTCGCCGCGCTTGCAGCGGACCGCCGTCTCGCCGATGTCGCCCGTGACGAGGTGGACGCGCTTGACCTGGGTGATCGAGACCTCGAACGCATCCGCGATGGCCGCCTCGACCAGCCCTTCGCTGAGGCCGATCCGCATCTCGCCGGAGATGATCTTGATGAAGAACCTCGCGGACTCGGCGTCCATGCGCCGGACCATCGCCTCGAGCGGCGCGGCCTTGGCGTTGCCGCGGGCTGAGCGGATCGCCTCCAGCGTGGCCTCGACCTCGGCGAGCGTCACCGGCGCCGGCTCTGTGGCGCCGTGCACCGCCTCGCCTGCCCAGTCGCCGAGGTCTGAGTGCTTGCGGAATATCCGTCCCAGTTCCTCTTCGTCTCGCCGCGAAACCGAGGAGATGACCTTGCTGAGGGTCGTCCAGCCAAGGCCGAGCGTGCGCCGCTGCGAGGGCGGAAACGTGCGCCCGCTCATGTAGACGGCGGCGCGGCGCAGGTCGTCCTCGTCGAGGGTGCGGAAGTAGGCCCCCAGGGTGCGCGTCTTCTCGAGTGTGGCGGGCGTGCGGCCCACGGCCGCGCCTGCTCTAGCGAACTCAAGCATCTCGACGTCGGCCGGGCGGCGAGGAATTCGGCGGTCCAGGTGCCCGAGATCCTAGGCGCCGACGAGCATCGCAGCGAGCGCATCGGGCATGCCCGAGCGAGAAGCGCAGTCGGCAACGACGGAGATCGGGCGCATGGGCGCCGAAGTACCGCCGATCCGTGCCGATATCGAGATGCAACATGAGGACGGTGACCTATCGTAGGGCTCGATGCGCAGGTGCCCTTACCTCGAGGAACTGGTCAAGGAACGGACCGGTCCTCTGCGCGTCTACCGCTTCGATTGCCACGTCGACCACCGCTCCAAGCGCAAATACGCGTTCAGCGACAGCCCGCCCATCTGCGTGCGCAACTTCGAGGATTGCCCGTTATACCAGGATGAAAAGCGCCGCGAGGACGGCACAATAACGCGCTACACGGACTAACAACCGCCCTGGTACCCGCCATACCAATGAATTGCACAGTCTGTTCCGCTCCGGCTTTGCCCATCGACGACGCGTGCGTCTTCTGCCACGCGCCCCTCGTCGAACGCGACGCGCCCGACGAATTGCTCGACTACCTGGTCGAGCGCATCCCGATCGCGCACGCCAAGCGCGGGCACTTGAACCGAGGGCCGATCACCGAGCTGCAGATCGACATCGACGGCCGCAGCTTCCGCGCCCGGGTCAAGAACGAGCTCCTGGAGCTGGCGCCGGCCGTCGAGCTGGCGGCGTGGGTGGACTTGCTGCTGACGAAGCTCAGCGACGCCGCCGCGGGCGACCACGACCTGCGGCGGGCCGTGCTTAGGTCGGGCTGGGCGCTCCGCTAACCCCCAACCAGACACGTTTTGCGCAAAACGGCCCCATCAAACGGCGCCGACGTGGGCCTTTTGCGCAAAACGGAGTGATTGACGCCCTAGAGGGCCAGCGCCAGCTGCTCGTTGGCCTCCAGAGCCCAGGCCTTCACGCCCATTCGCCGCAGGGAGCGCGCAAAGTCTTCGGTGAACCCGTGGACGGTGTAGACCTGCTTGGCGCCTGAGCGCTCGACCACCTCCATAAGCTCGTCGAAGTCGCAGTGGTCGGACAGATCGAAGGTCGCGTCCGCGCCGAACAACCTGGCGAAGTCAGGATCTTTCGCCCAGCCGGAGATCAAGGCCGTGCGGTACCGGCCCAGCCGCCGGATGTCGTCCTTGCCTGCGGGCGGTGCGATGACGACGCGGTCTGGGACCGGCTCGCCGTTCAGCTCGATCCAGTCTGGAAGCGAACGGCCGGCCGCTGCGTACTGACGCGCGCACGGTACGCACCGCTTCTCGAGCGCGAACTCGAATCCAAACTGGGCCAGCTGGAGCATCACCTCCTCGGTCTTGCCGAGGGCGTGACACAAGAGCACAGGCGTCACGTGGCTGTCCAGCGCCCGCCGGCACCAGCGAGCGATCAGCTCCACCGTCTCGTCCGGATCGCCGAAGCGAAAGTGCGGGCGACCGTATGTCGTCTCGAGGATCAGGACATCCGCGCGCGGAACGAACGTCTCGACGCGGCCCGGCTGCCGAAGCTTGATGTCGCCCGTGTAAAGCACCGACCAGCCGTCGTGCTCGAAATGCAGCTGCGCCGACCCCAGCATATGGCCCGCTGAGTGGAGGGTGACGGTGCCATCGCCGCGGCGCATCGTCTCGCCAAAACCGAGCATCCGCCAGCCGCGAGGCCGGCGCGCCTCGGGGATCAGGGCCAGCGTTTGGGGCGTCAGCAGCGCCTCCTTGTGCCGGCGCGCATGGTCGGTGTGCGCGTGCGAGATGAACGCAAAGCTGCGGACGACCAGCGGGTCCAGCCACAGCCGGTGACCGGGAAGAGAGACGCCGTGGTCCCAAACGACCTCTCGCGTCAACGCCGGATCAGCTCGTAAGCCTGCGCCGGCAGGTCGATACCCAGCGCCGCATACGCCTCCCAAGGGATCCCGATGTCGACCACCACGACGTTGCCGGCCATGCCATCGAGGCCACGCTTGGGCAGTCCGAGCGTGATCGTCACATCGGCGTGCACGATTGGAGAGTAGGCGAGTCCGGACTCTGCGTCGAGGCCGGACGGGACGTCCACGGAGATGACCTCCCTGCCACAAGCGTTGATTGCCTCGATCCACTCCGCGAACTTGCCCTCGGGCGCCCGTGTCAGACCGGTGCCGAAGATGGCGTCGATCACCACCTCCGCGTCGCCGAAGTCCAGCTCAGCGGAAGGCGCCACGCCGTGCTTCCGGAGCACCGCGAGCTCTGCAGCCGCGGGTCCCCGAAGCCGCGGGGCGTCGACACAGCAAACCCCGGCCAGACGGCCCCAGCGGTGAAGGTGGCGGGCGGCAGCCAATCCATCACCTGCGTTGTTGCCCACACCGCACACGACGAGGGCGTTGGGGCGGACGAAACGAGCGATCTGCCACCCCGCGGCCTCCATCAGCCATTCGGTCGGAATGCCGAAACGCTCGGCACACAGCGCGTCGACCTGCTTGACCTGGGAGCTGCTAAGAGTTGGTAGGGCGCTGGACGACAAAGGAGCAGTAGGGGTCTCGGCGATGGATGGAGTCCGACTGCGAAACGGCTGCACCGGTGAGCCTGGAGATGAGCTGCGGGGTGATCGTGCAGACCTGCGGAAACTTCAGCGCCGTGTTTCGGAAGGGGCAGTTGTGGATGGTCACCTTGACCTCCTCCGGGCCATCGGATTGCTCGACCAGCGTGCCCGCGCGCCCGATCCAGGCGACCACACGCCGCATCCTCTCGTCGAACTCGAGTCCCTTTAGGTCGCGCTCGATGGCGTCGGCGTGCCTGGCGGCGACGCGGCCGAAGATCTCGTCGAGCGCCTCCGGGCCGCCCATCTCCTGGACCTCCTGCAGGACCATGGTCGCGAGCTGCCCGTAGCGCTTGGGGAATACGGAGTCCGCCCGCTCGGTCAGGGCGAAGAGCAGCGAGGGCCGTCCCCGTCCGGCGCGCTCGGGCTGGCTGACCACGAGGCCGTCGCGCTCGAGGTTGGTGAGGTGCTGGCGGATCGCGTTGGCCGTCACGCCGAGGTCGCCGGCGATGGTTTCCGCGCTCGATCGGCCCCTGCGCCGAAGCAGCTCGAGGATCTCCATGCGGGTCGAACGGCCGGCAATCATCAGGCCCTCATCCGGTCGCCTGCAGCGACTCTAGCACAGGCCCAAATCGGTAAAACGATTTATTACAGGCGGTTCTTGACAAAAGACGCTCGCGCCCTAAACTTGGTACGCGGAGGAGATAGAAAGGGTATGCCCATGATCAAGCAGGCAAGCCGCGCTATCGAGCACATGACCGCGCGGGAGCGCCGGATCCAGCGGGCCAAGTACGCCCGCCGGAACAAGATGCACTACATCGACAAGCTCCTGAACGAGCTGGAGATGCTGAACCTGGCCGACCAGCGGCAGATGCCGCCAGTCCTCTCGGTGGCCATCAACAAGGTCATCGAGGAGTCGCCGGAGGTCACCGTCCTGGCCCAGGCGAAGCCGGCCTCGGTGATGGAGGCGATGGACGCTCTCTACGAGATCCAGGACAGCCTCATGTACAACCAGATCGAGGACGAGTAAGCCGGCTCCAGAAGACAATCCAAGGGCCGGGCTCGAGTGAGCCCGGCCTTCTTTTTTCGATGAATTTCGAAGGGCTGCCTAGTCTATATAGGCATGAGCAAGACAGTGACGGTTGACGTGCAGGGCAAGGTTCAGAAGGCCATCGACGAGATGGTCGAATCCGGGTCTGAGCGAGGCCTCCAGGTCGCGGTCTACCACCACGGCCGGCAGGTCGTCGACGCGGTCGCCGGCATCGCCGACCCCGCCACCGGTCGCGTCTATACCTCCGACACGCCGGTCTACTGCTACTCGGTCGTCAAGGCCGCCGCCTCGACGCTCGTCCACATGCTGGTCGAGCGTGGCAAGTTCGGCTACGACACGCCGGTCGCGGAGCTGTGGCCCGAGTTCGCCGCCAAAGGCAAGGACAAAGTGACGGTCCGTCACGTGCTCAACCACACCGCGGGAGTTCCCGGCATCCCCCTCACGACGACGATCGAGGACCTCTGCGACTGGGACAAGATGTGCGCGGCAATCGCCGCCGAGAAGTTGTGGTGGGAGCCCGGTTCGAAGATCGGCTACCACGCCTACACCTTCGGCTACATCACCGGAGAGATCATCCGCCGCGTCACCGGCAGGCCTATCTCTGAGATCCTCCGTGAGGAGATCTCGGGACCGCTGGGGGTCGAAAACGAGCTCTACTTCGGCATGCCGCAACGCGAGCAGCACCGCCTGGCGGTGCTCGAAGACGCACCGCTTCCGCCGAACTTCCAGATGCCGGAGATGCCGCCCGACCTTCCGATGTTCAAGGCGGCGCCGATGTCGCTCATGCCGAACGCGGCGTTCGGCAACCGCCCGGACACCCTGGCCGCCGACATCCCGGCCGGAGGCAAGACCTCCGCGCGTGCCATCGCGCGTATGTACGCGGCGATGCTCGGGACCGTCGGCGGCGTCCGGCTGCTCCCGGAGTCGCGGGTACGCGAGGCCATCGCCACGCCGTTCTCAGGCGTCGACGAGGTGTTCGGCATGCCGACGACCTGGGCTCTGGGCTACGCGGCCGGCATCCCGGGCCAGGAGCCGCAGGATCCGCCGACGGCGTTCGGCGTCGGCGGCGTGGGCGGGAGCTTCGCGTTCTTCGACAGCGCCACCGGAACCGCCTTCGCCCTGACCAAGAACCGTCTGACCCAGGACTTCAATGCCGCGGCCGAGGTCGCAAGGCTGGTCGTCGAGACTCTCGCCTAGGCCGGCTCGTACCTCGCCTGAAAGACTATCTGGTCGAACAGAACCAGGTTGTTGTCGCGCGCGGCCGGCGTCGCGCCGGCGAACTTGAAGAAGAGGCAGCTCCCGCCGGCCTGCTTCGTGCCGAAGTACTCCGAGCCCGCGAACGGCTGCCGGCCGACCGGTCCGTTGCGGTCGAGGAAGTAGAAGTGGGCCATCCCCTGCTGCGTGTTGAAGAAGCTCGCCTCCGCGGTCACACCCGGGATCCTGAGTGGGAAGCAGGAACCGCCCAGCTCCTGGACGACGAGAAGGACGCCATGCGCGTCGAGGCTCAACGGACTCTGCACGTTCTCGTTGACGAAGTAGTAAGGCAAGTGCGGGCCCGGCTGAGCTGCTTGATGGATCTGGTTCCAACCGGGCGGCAGGTCGAGGTGGATCACGTAGTTGCTGTAGTAGTACGAGGCAAGGTTGAGTGCCGCGGGAAGAGGCGGGGTCGGCCCATGTGGTCGCATGCGGACCGGCAGCGGGCTCGGCGACTCGGTCGATGCGGCCGGCGGCGTTGCGCTGTCTGGCGATAGCGACAGCGGCGAGCCGAAGGTGTCGATCCGCCACAGGACGTCGGCGGCGGCAAGCGATCCCCAGTTGGAGATGTCGATGTGCGTCTGGCTCTGCGTGGCCTCCACGCGAACCGACGTCGGATAGCCCGCGGCGCTCATCGGGTCCGAGTCGAGCCGGGCCACGACCGTGTAGTCACCTGGCGGGACATAGAGCTGATAGGTCGTCGCGGGCGCCGTCACCCGGGTCATCACGTAGAACGCGGTGTCGATGTAGGACCGGTCCCGGTTCCATGCGTACACGGCCAGCGAAGAAGGCGCCATCTCCGACGGAAACTGGACCTGGCCGGATAAGTCACCAGGCGGGCCCGCCTTCGGCGACGGCGGGCCTGGAGCGCCGCCGCAGCAGCAGGCCGGCATCGTCACACCAAGGCAGATCAGCGCGAGAGTCGAAGCGATCGCGGCGGCGAGAGTTCGGATGGCGCCGGAGCTTACGCTCCGGGACTCGAATCAGAGCCGGCCAGACCTAGTCTTCGGCTTCCGCCTGCCGGATCCGCCTCGACATGGTCTGAAGCAGGCGGTACGCGACCTCGGGATGCTCTTTCAGAAAAGGCTTGAAGTTCCACTCGGGGATGCTGGCGAGGGTGACCTCCGTGTCGGCTGTGATGGTCGCGCTTCGGCCCTCCTGGTCGAGCAGCGCCATCTCGCCGAACGAGTCGCCCGGACCGAGCTTGCGCGTCTTGCCGGTCACGGTTTTGACGCTCACGTTCCCGTCCGTGATGATCATGAATCCGACCCCGCCCTCGCCCCGGACCACGATCTCGTGCCCGGCGGGGTGCCTCACGATCTTCACCTGCTTCTCGATCGAGCGCAGCTCGGAGTCGGGGATGCCCTTGAGCAGCTTGGCGTCTTTGAGCTCGGCCACGGGCAAATACTAATTCCCGGCGAGGAGTCGGATTTCAGGCTTTTTTCTTGCCGCTCCTCTTGTCGTCCAGAAACTCCTGGTAGAGCCGGTACGCCTCCTGCTTGCGGCTGTCGACGATCTTCGTGTAGCCCTGCAGCGTGTTGAGGTTGGCGTGGCCCAGGACCTCCTGGACCAGGCGCACGTCCCCGCCGGTGACCTCGAGCAGCGTGGTCGCGGCGGTGTGGCGCGCGACATGTGGCGACTTGAAGGACCACGCCCCCAGCGCGTTGCGGATCTGCTTCACGATGTAGCGCGCCCCGGCCGGGGTCAGGCGGCGCTCGCGGTCGTCACCCGCGGAGCGGTCGAAGTTGATGAACATCGCGAGGCACGCGTCCTCACGGGCGCTCAGGTACTCCTCCATCGCCGAGCGCGCGTCGGCGGTCAGGTAGACGCTTCGCTGCTTCGAGCCTTTGCCGGTGACGACAAGACGATTCCCGGAGCGCGGAAAGTCGGTGCGGTCGAGCGCGAGGGCCTCGGAGATCCGGCATCCCGTGCTCACCAGGAACTGGACGAGGGCGCGGTCGCGTTTCTCGAGCGGCGTCCCGCTCGGCAGCGCGTTCAGCAACCGCGTGAGCTCGTCGGGGTCGATCGGTTTCGGCAGGCGCTGCTCGAGCTTCGGCAGCGTGATGCCGTTGGAGAGGTCGTGCTCGATCAGGCCCTCGCGCGCGATCCATCGCAGCCACGAGCGGATCGCGACCAGGGCTCGGGCGCGAGAGGCAGGGCTCTTGAGACGGTCAGCCAGGAAGCGCTGATACGCGCGCAGGTCGTCGTGCCGGAGCTTGTCGACTTCGAGTGAATGGCCGTGGTCGGCGAGAAATCCGAGGAGCCTGCGGATCTCTCCGTCGTAGGCGCGGACCGTGTTCGGGCTGCGATTCGCTTCGATCTGAAGCCAGCCGATGTATTCGTGCGCAGCGGCCTGCAGGGCGAGTGGCATGTCGAGGCCGGTGCTGATGATAATGGACGGCGTTGGGAGCTCTGCGCGTGATGAGCCCCAGCGACGAGCTGGAGCTCAGAGACGACGGCTTCGGATTCGACCCCGAATTCACCGAGCGCGTGACACAGTTCGCGCTCTGGCTGTTTCGCAACTACTGGCGGGTCGAGGTCGACGGGGTGACGAACGTTCCGGGCCGCGGGCGTGCGCTCCTGGTCGCGAACCACGCGGGCATCGTTCCTTACGACGGCGCGATGATCCGGACGGCGATCATCGCGGAGCATCCGCAGCCGCGCCACGCCCGCATGCTGGTCGTCGACTGGGCGTTCGCCGTCCCGTTCACCAACATGCTCCTGGTCAAGACGGGCAACGTGCTCGCGCATCCCGACAACGCGACCGCGCTGCTCGAGCGCGACGAGCTGGTCGGCGTTTTCCCGGAGGGCGTAAAGGGCGCGGCGAAGCGGTACCGCGACCGCTACCGGATCCGCCGCCTGGGCCGCGGCGGCTTCGTTCAGGTCGCGCTGCGCACGGGCGCGCCCATCATTCCCGTCGCGGTCGTCGGCTCGGAGGAGGTGCACCCCGTTCTCGCCGATCTCCAGCCCCTAGCCCGGCTGCTGGGGCTGCCCAGCCTGCCCATCACCGCGACGTTCCCCTGGCTTGGCCTTGCCGGGCTGCTGCCGCTGCCCTCGAAGTGGTTCATCGCTTTCGGCGAGCCGATCGACGTGGCCCAATACGGGCCCGAAGGCGCTGGCGACGCCCGCCTCGTACTCGAGATCAGCGAGCAGGTGCGGGAATGGATCCAGTCGACGGTCAACCAGCTCCGGCCGCGGCGCCGGACGATCTTTTCCTAAGCGGGAAGCAGTTCCGGGCCCCGCTGGTAGCCTGAGCCGGATGCCGAGAACCCTGGTCGCCCTGCTGCTCGTCACGGTCGTCGCCGCGTGCGGCGGCAGCCCGGGAGCTTCCGCGCCAACGCCCGGCAGCGTGTCGGTCCAGCCCAGCGACCTCCCAGCGGGAATGGCGAAGTGCGACCTGACGGGCGACATCAACAGCTTCCTCGACAAGGAGAAGACCGCCGACTCCGCGACGTACCAGTCGACCAAGAGCGAGTGGGACGATGCCAAGTCGAAGGGCGCGACGGCGGCCTACACGGCCTTCTACACCGATAGCGCCGCCCACTGCGACGCGATCAAGGCCCAGGGCTCGGTGATAGGCTCCGCGGCTTACAAGCTGGTCGTGAACTTCGTCATCCAGTTCAAAGACGAGGCGAGCGCCACCAAAGGTTATGAGAGCGAGCAGGTCTTCAACGTCAGCCCGTCCGAGCTGCGCAAGAGCGGCCAGCCTGTGATCGAAGGCACCAACACCGGCCTCACCAAGAACTCGATCGTGCTGAACAGCCCGATCGCCAACCAGACCTACTACATCGCCGTCTGGCAGAACAAGACGTTCCTCGTGATCCTGGCGATCCTGAACGTCGACGCGGCCGCGAGCAAGAAGGTCGCGACGTCGGAGAACAGCCGGATCAAGTAGCGGCGCCGTCGCGGTTTCCAGTTACGGAACTAGAATGGCCGGGCCGATCGCAAAAGCTCGCCACATCCCACCCCGCCCTCGGCGTCGGAAGGGGTCGTCCCCCCTGTTCCGCACGGTTCTGCTGCTCGCCGTCGCCCTGACGTCGCTGCTTGCCCTCGTGGCCGGTCGCTCGGCGATGGTGCTCAACAGCGCGCAGGGCTCCGCGCCGGTGGCGACGCAGGTGACGGTGAACGGAGTGCAGCCTGGCGCGTGCATGAGCTTCGGCCCGCTCTCCGGCCCCGGAGACAAGACGGTGTTCATCGATCCGGGCCACGGCGGACTCGACCCCGGCGTGGTCGGGACGTTGGGCAACAAGTCCGTGCTCGAGAAGGACGTGGCGCTAGCGGTCGGGACGAAGCTGAGCTCGCTCTTGCGCGCCGACGGGTACCGGGTCGTGATGTCCCGCGTCGCGGACTCTTCCGTCGGTCGCTCGGCGGCGGCCGATGTCGTCGGCGGCGCGTTGACGGCGGCGGCAGTCCACCAGGACCTGCTCGCCCGCGCCGCCTGCGCCAACGCCGCGAAGGCGTCGGTGCTGGTGTCGATCCACTTCAACGCGTTCGACGACCCGTCGGTCGGCGGCACCGAGACGTTCTACGACTCGGCGCGGCCGTTTGCGCGCGACAGCAAGCGACTTGCCGCGGCGCTGCAGTCCGCCGTCGTGTCAGCGCTTGGCAGCGGCGATCGTGGAGTGTGGACCGACGATCAGCTGGCCGCGCCGACGCTCACGCCCTCGGGCGGCGTCTACGGGCACCTGATCGAGCTGGGTCCCGCCGCGGCGGGCTGGGTCGACAATCCGAGCAAGATGCCGGGTGCGCTGATCGAGCCCCTCTTCTTGACCAACCCCGACGAGGTTCGGTACGCGGCGGCGGCGGCCGGCCAGGACCGCATCGCGGCCGCATTGCGCACCGGCGTCGAGGACTACTTCACTGGTTCTCGCTAGCCTTTGGCGCGACTTTGAGCGCGACTCCGGTCCACACGGCAAGCGACTCCTACGACCGCCGGTACGTCGATTGGTACATATGGGCGCGAAACGGGCAGCAGGACCTGCGGGGCGGCCATGGCGCGGCCGCGGCGGCGGTCAAGGCCGAGCGATCGGGCGCGGATCCAGGTCAGGCAGCGGTGGCCGGCGCGAGAAAGGCTCAGCGTGACGAGGCCGACCCATCGGTGCGAATTCGTGAGCTGTGCAACTGGTACTTGTGGGCGATTGACGACTGCAAGATGCCGCCCGACCAGGCCCTGGCGCTCGCGCAGAGGGTGGCGAAGGCATTCCAACAGGGGCTCAACCACTCGCAGGCTTTCGACATGGCGCTGGCCATCTCGCGTGGTGAGCGCGTTCGGGACCTGTCGCTCGTGGACCGCGTCGCGCGCGATCCGGGACTCTTCGTGTTCGTGGTCGCTGTCGTGGTCTTCTTGCTCGCGATCTTCTCAGGTCTTGGCGGCTTCTTCGTCCTGATCGCGCTGTTCAGCTTCGTCGTGCCGCTGCGATCCGCCAGGTTCGTGGGGCGGTTCACGCCCATGATGGCGCTGGCGCTGCTCGTCAACGTTGCGACCATCGTTGTCGTGGCCCTGGGCGTGAAGGTCTAGGAACGCCTTCGATGTCCAGATTCGATTAAGTTGCACAAGTGGCCGGCCGGCTGACGATCCCGTTTCGCGGCGAAGCGGGTGACGTCTACGCCGTTTACTTCAGCCCGGCGGCGCACGCGGTGCCCGAGGACGACGAGGTCCGCAACGCCGCGCGGCATTGGCAGGAGCGCCACCTCGAGGACCCCCTGAAACAGGCCGTAGCGGCGTTCGTGAAACGCGGGCTGGTGACCATGAGGGTGCAGCCGGTCGCCTCGCTGCCCGAGCTGCCGATCAACCTGTTGCACTACGTGGGCCTGGGCGAGCTCGAAGAGCGGGTCGTTCGCTCGGCCACGCATGCGGTCGTGGTGCTGACGCAGGACCTGAACATCCCGCCGCGCGCGGGCATGTGGAGCGCGCTGTCGGCCGCGCTTGGGATCGCCGAGATGCTGGATGGCGTCGTCTTCGATCCCGACGCGCTGCGCATCGTCGACCGCTCCGCCGCCCCGGGATGGTTCAGTCCCATGGGCGTCGTTGCTGCGGCGCGGCACATCATCGTCCCGTTCTCCGTGGGCGAGAGCGGCCTCGGCTGGATGACGACGCGCGGGCTGCAGAAGTTCGGGCTGCCGGACCTGCAGCTCACCGAGATGCCGCCAAACCTCGACCGCCTGAGCGTGCTTCTCAACTCAGTCGCCCAGTACCTGATCGACTCGGGGTTCAAGGCCGCCCTGGAGCGGCACGGCGAGATCGATTCGCTCGAGCTCGACTCCGAGGTGGCGATCGAGCCTCAGGTTGTCGCTCGAGCCCTCGCGCGGCCGGACACGGGCGATGGTCTGCGCGGTGTTCGCGTCGGTCTGCGGTTTGACGAGGATGCGCAGCCGCCGACGCTCACGATCGTCCGGCCGTCGGGCGTGACGCTGTCGCAGGCGGAGTGGCTGTACTCGGTCGTCGAAGCCCTGAGCGAGCAGAAGACCGAGATTCCGATCATGGCCAAGACCGACAGCGACGAGATGACCGCGGCTCACAACCGCGCGATGTCGGAGATGCCCGAGGTGAAGCTTCGCTTTGGACGCGGGCTGCGACCGGGCGAGGTGCTGTTCATGAAGTATGGATTCGGGACGCCTGACGGCGACCGCGAGTTTATGTGGTTCGCGGTCACGGGATGGTCGGGGCCGATGCTGGCCGGCCAGCTGGCGAACGAGCCGCGGCAGATCCCGTCGCTGCGCCTGGGGCAGGAGGTTTCGATCCCTGAGGGCGACGTGTTCGACTGGATGGTGCAGCGGCCGGACGGCGGCCACGACGGCGGCTACACGAGCGACGTGGCGATGAGGTACGGAACCCGCTCGTAGCGCGGTGGTGCGGCGACGCAAGGAGCGAAGCGGTTTCTTTTCCTCCGCAGCCCTGGCATTCACCTGGCTGGGCCAGACCTGGACGCTGTCACGAGTGCCGCGGTTGTGACGCCATGGGGCGTCCAATCGAGCCCGATCATGGCCGCGGTCTGACGGCCGATCCAGCTTGTATTCATGGCGACGGTCCGGCACACGGCCCTGCCGAAAACGCACAGGTTAGGAGCCAGGGTCGTGGCCCAGGTCCGCCCTCAAACCACGCACCATAAGGCTGGCTTAAGAACGGCCCTTTGCAACGGCCAATGCCTGCTTAAACTGTGGCCGCCTGAGATGCGCTTGCGATAGGCCCGCAGGGGCTCGGGCAACGGAGGGCATGCAGCTATGGACCCTAAGTGGGCTGCCGTCTATATCGGTGGCTTTCTCATCTTGGTCGGCGTCGTCTGGTTGATCCTGATTCAAGCTCGCGACTGGATAGAAGGTCACGGCGTGCGCCCGGCAGACACCAACGTCTGGGATGTCATAAAGGACATCATCGATAAGCTGCCGAGCGGTTACCTCGTACCTTCTCTGCTTGTTGCGGCAGGTGTCATCCTCGTTTTGGCGGGTGCTGGCGCCCTTCAGATTGGAGGTGGCTCAGGTGGCGGAAACTCTTCGGCAAGTCCGACGCCGACTTAGCATCGTGACCTCGGTACGCGCGGTCGGCGCAACTCGGCGCCGCGTATGGGTTGTTCGGACGCAATTTTTGCCACAGACGGCCATCGTTGTCGGAGGAGTGCTCGGGCGAGCAACTCGCTGCGCCATTCCCGAACACGAAAGTTCATGAAAGTGCGCCTGGCGAGAATCGAACTTGGGCCTCTTGCTCAGCAGGCAAGCGCTAGACCTTCGATCTCGGCGAACTCAAAATCGGCCCCGGGTAACTTGGAGATCGACGTTAAGGGCGGCGACTACTGAAGGACGTCTACCCCGTCTATGAATGTTCCAACGTTCTCATCGGCGCTAACAGTCTCACGCGCAGCTTGTCGTTGAGCTAACGCGATTTCGATTCTGGGGGCCGATTGAGATCGCGCGGTTGGCTATGCAACCGCTGTCCAACGCCACCGAACGACTGCGATGAGCCCTCCAATAAAAGCCACCCCGGCGCCGACGGTGCCAACGGCCTCGCTAGGCTGCGTCAAGCCATTCTGTATGACAAGCGAAACAAACGTGGCCAGGTAAGACAGACCAAGCGCAAATATCACGCCCGACGAAATCATGAGTACGGGGTGAGGTTCGGGAAAGATGAGCATTCGTGCGGCGACCACCATGAGGACCGCGAGTGGTATCCACCAACTTGTAATTGAAGCGAGCCACGCATTGGTCCCAGCCGTGAAGTCTACAAACCGCAATGTCCCAGACGAGTCGGATAAAAAAGGGACTACGGTCGCTAATACCAGCACTGGTGCGGAGAAGAACGCTAGAAGCGGCCCCCACGGCTCCGCTATGTACCGTTGACCGCCGGCCACTAACTGCGCCGCAGCTTGGCGCGAACGAGATACCTGCTCAACGGCTATGCCGGCGCCAGCCGCGCCAGTGATTAATCCCACACTGCCCAACACCAGTTGAATTGAATGGTCACCAGCCGGAACTACAGCGTTCTCGGCGAGCGCTTTAGCCAAATCGAACCCAGCGACCGCGCCCGGAATTGATGCACCTACCGCTGCGCCAATTACTGACAGCCTCAAGCTCGTAGGCTCGCGTCAGAGCTCAAAGCGCGACCCGGCTACCTGGCGTTCGCTGGCTCTCGTCCGAAAGTGCCATGGCGCGGCGATTGCGACGCCCAGAATGCGTAGGTGGCGGCCGTCAACTGCACCAATACCCCCAGCGCCCACGCTGTTACGGCGGCAAGGCGATAACTGCCAGCGAGAGGAAGTGATAGTCCGGCGCCCCCGACTATGGCAATCCAGCTCAGGTTAACCAGCCAAATCGGCCCGCGATTCACTTGATTGGAAGTCAAGTGGTGTGTCTGGCTCATGCAGCGGAAGATACCACCGCGCGCCGCCAGCCTCGTGGTTCGATCATCGGTCTCATTTCTCCCTGTCGAATCGAAGGACTTCGCTGATCGGAATCGTCCTCGTGTAGCCCGTCCTTAGCGTCTCGATCTTGCTGGCAGCGATCATCGCTTCGAGCTCAGTCGTCTACCGTTTGCTTGTTTGAATTTGGGGCCGGAAAGGCCCAAGGCTGTTCCCAAAAAGGGCCTTCGCGTAGCACACCCAAAGCACCAAATCGAGTTCAAAATCCCCACTTTTGCCCGACCCATTCCACAGTCCTGGTGCGCCTGGCAAGAATCGAACTTGCTGCCTCTTGCTCCGCAGGCAAGCGCTCTATCCGGTGAGCTACAGGCGCGCTGAAGAACGGGGGATCAGTTTAGGCGAGGGTCGATTGCGGCCGTCGCGGCCCGGAACGTATTCAGATCCAGGTTGCTGACGACGACGATCGCCACGTAAACCGAGTGCCGCCAGCAGGCCAATCGTACCGACGGCCGGTCATAGGTAAACGAGCTGGCGCCCAGGCCCGTACCGGCGCCAACGGTCAATCCTGGGCTCAACTGTCCCGGCGGAGGGGGTGCGAAGCCGAACACGCCCGCCTCCCAGGCGCGGTCGGCCTGACTCGCGTCCGCGAACTCGGCGACAAAGCTGGTCATCGCCTTGACGGTGGTAGTTGCTCCGAGTTCGGCCTTGCATGCGGTGGCGTTCGCGGCGAAGACCGAGATCGCGCCGGCGGTGGCGCCGCCCTGGATCGTCGCCAGCCACTGGTCGCCCAACAGCGACGCCAGCGCTGGATCGGAGTTCTGCAGCACCGAGAGGTACACGTCCATCGGGCCCGAGCCGAGACAAACGTTGAGGCCGACCGGCACATCGGCGGACTGGAGGATCGCGGCGGTCGGCGCCGTGTGCGGTGTTGGACTGGGCGCGGGGCTGAGAACGGCATGCGTCTGGTTCTGACACGCGACCAGCAGCACTATCAGGATGAGCACTCTCCCGAATCGGGTCACGGGGCCCGGAGTTTAGACTGGGTGAGACCTATCGCGCCTGTAGCTCACCGGACAGAGCGTTCGGCTCCGGACCGAAAGGCAGCAGGTTCGATTCCTGCCAGGCGCACCACCGATCCCTCGAAGGCTGCGGCAAGCGATGATTCGTGGGCGAATCTCTCCGCGAGCACCACTGCTCACCGTGACCCCAGGAGGCAGCATGAGGCTTCTTCTCACTTCGGCTGGCATCAAGAACGCGAGCATCCACGACGCGCTGGTCGACCTCCTGGGCAAACCGATTGGCGAGTCCAGCGCCCTCTGCATACCCACCGCGTCGTACGGACACCCCATGGCCGGTCCTGGTGCGGCATGGCGGTTCATCAGCGGACGAGAACCCCGCTGCCCCATGTGCGAGCTGGGCTGGAAGTCGTTGGGAGTGCTGGAGCTCACTGCGCTGCCAAGCATCGGTGAAGAGCAGTGGGTCCCGATGGTCAAGGAGACCGACGCCCTGCTGGTGAATGGCGGCGATTCCCTGTATCTGTGCCACTGGATGCGGCAGTCTGGACTGGCCGACCTCTTGCCGTCGCTGCAGGAGACGGTCTGGGTTGGATTGAGCGCCGGGAGCATGGTGATGACCCCCAAGATCGGCGAGGACTTCGTCATCTGGAAGCCGCCCAACGGCGGCGATGAAGCGCTGGGATTGGTCGATTTTTCAATCTTCCCTCACCTGGATCACGAGGACATGCCGGACAATTCCATGGCCAACGCAGAACGATGGGCCACCCGCATGCCGGTACCGGCGTATGCGATTGACGATCAGAGCGCCATCAAAGTGAGCGACGGCACCGTCGAAGTCGTCTCCGAGGGGCACTGGAAGCTGTTCGCTCCCAGCGCGCCACGCGTTACGACATCAACCTGACGCCGGCGCTGGCGGCCGCGGTCATTCCATTCCTCGAGGAGCAGTGATCACGAAGGCCGATCTCGGCCGGGGCTAGCTGACCTCTGGGACGTTCAGGCTGTCGAATGTCTCCTTGTTGACGAATTTGAACAACTGAAGCGGCTTGCCGCCCTCGTGCACCTCGGCGATGGCCGCGTAGCGCTCCTGGCGCTTGCCGCCGCTTGTGGTTCTAACGCTTCGCCGCTTCTTGAGCTGGGTATCGGGGATTTCGACTTTCTGCTTCGTCTTGAGGTTGAAAAATTCCATACCGCCTCCTATTGAATTAGCCGACGGCGCTTCACATTACAGATCCACGCCGGTTGACGCTTTCCGCTACTTTTGCCAGATGATCGCCAAGGCCGATTTCGGCCGCACCGGTCACAAGAGCACGCGTGTGATCTTCGGCGCGGCCTCGCTTGGCCGCGTCTCACAGAAAGTCGCCGACGAGACGGTCGAGCTCCTTCTCCGCCACGGCGTCAACCACATCGACACCGCCGCGTCTTACGGCGACTCGGAGCTGCGAATCGCGCCCTGGTTGAAGCGCGAGCCGGGCCGGTTCTTTCTTGCCACCAAGACCGGCGCGCGCGATGAGAAGAGCGCGCGCGAACAGCTGCAGCGCTCTCTCGACCGCCTTGGCGTCGACCACGTCGACCTCTGGCAGCTGCACTCGCTCGCGGATCCGATCGAGTGGGACCAGGCCCTCAGCCCCGGCGGCGCGCTCGACGCCGCGCTGTTGGCTCGCGAGGAAGGCCTGATCAAGTGGATCGGAGTCACCGGTCACGGCACCCAGATCGCGGCCACGCACCGCCGCAGCCTCGACCGGTTCGACTTCGACTCCGTGCTCCTTCCCCACAACTTCATCACGATGCAGAACGACTACTACCGCGCGAACTTCGACGCGCTCGAAACGACGTGCAGAGAGCGACGCGTCGCGGTGCAGACGATCAAGTCGATCGCGCACCGGCCCTGGATGGAGCAAGAGCACACGCGCACGACCTGGTATCAGCCGCTCGAGTCGCCCGAGGACATCGACCTCGCGGTCTGGTGGACGCTCGGCCGCCCGGGCGTCTTTCTGAACAGCGTCGGCGACGTCGATCTGCTGCCGCTGGTGCTGGACGCCGCGGAGCGGTTCTCGAAAGCCCCGAGCGACGACCAGATGCGCGAGCTGACGGAGCGTTCCTCCTCGATCCCGCTGTTCGTGTAACAGCCCGTCGTACCCGTACGCTGATGGGGCTCATGGCAAGCCAGGAGAACGCCTTCGCGGCGGGTCTCTTCGAAGAGCTGCCTTCGCGCTACGACCGCATGGCCGAGGTCCTGTCGCTCGGCCAGAACGGCAGGTGGCGGCGCGAGCTCGTCCGCCACATCACCCGTCTCCAGCCGTCGCGAATTCTTGACGTCGCCACCGGCACAGCCGGTGTCGCCATCGCCCTGGCCCTCGCCACCGACGCGGACGTCGTCGGCGTGGACATCAGCGAGCCGATGCTCGAGCGCGGGCGGAAGCGGGTGTACGACGCGGGTCTCGACCAGCGAGTCCACCTCCAGCGCGCGCGGGCCGAAGACCTCCCCTTCGACGATGCGTCCTTCGACGCGGTCTCGTTCACGTACCTGCTGCGCTACGTCGCCGATCCGGCAGCGACGCTTCGAGAGATGGCCCGCGTCCTCAAACCGCACGGCGGGATGGCGAGCCTCGACTTTTTCGTGCCGCCTGACGCTCTCTGGCGCACGAGCTGGCGGTTGTACACACGACTGGTGATGCCGTCGGCCGGGTTTCTGCTCGCCGGCCCGGCGTGGTGGAGGACCGGTCACTTCCTCGGTCCGAACATCGAGGATTTCTACCGACGCTGGCCGATGCACCGGATCTTCCAGGCCTGGCAGGAGGCGGGAATGGTCGACGTCGAGGACCGCGTGATGAGCCTCGGCGGCGGCCTCGTGATGTGGGGACGCAAGCACCATGCCTGAGCCCGCAACCCCGCTTGCGCCCGCCTATTACGCCACGCGCGCCAAGGGCTGGCGGCGCGATATCCGGGCGCTGCTCCACCCGCCCTACACCGCCTGGCACCTTTCGTACGTTCTGATCGGCGCGGGCCTTGCTCCACGGGTCGACCTCATGAGGCTGCTCGCGACGCTGGTCGCGTTCTTCCTCGCCGTCGGCATCTCGGCCCACGCCCTCGACGAGCTGCGCGGCCGCCCGCTCCAGACCGAAATCCCGGAGGGAGTCCTGTGGACCGCAGCGATCGCTGGGCTCGCCGGGGCAGTCGCGCTGGGTCTGGCGGGCGTCATGGTGCTCGGGGTGGGACTGATCCCCTTCATCGCGGCCGGGGTGCTCTTCGTCTTCGCGTACAACCTCGAATTGCTCGGCGGGCGGTTGCACGGCGACCTGTGGTTCGCGCTGTCCTGGGGCGCCTTCCCCGTCCTCACCGCGTACTTCGCCCAGACGGGGCGCCTTTCCATCGCCGCGGTGGCTGCCGCGGCCGCCGCTTACGCGACCTCCTTCGGCCAGCGCGCCCTGAGCACGCCGGCGCGCCAGCTTCGCCGCAAGACGCGATCGGTCAGCGGGATCGTGACGCTGCGCGATGGCACCGAGACACAGCTCGACGAGCGGACGCTATTGAATCCACTAGAGCTGGCGCTGCGCGCGTTCGGGTGGGGCACCGTGTTGTTGGGCCTGGGGTTGGTCGCGGCGAAGCTTCTCTAGACGGGAAAGACTCCGTGCTTGCGGTCGATCCGGGCTGGCGTCTTCGTCGCATAGGCCTTGAAGCGAGCGATCAGGGCGTCGCGCAGGTCCTCGGGTTCGACGACGTCGTCGACGATGAGGTTGGAGGCGAGCTTGTAGAGGTCGACATCGTCGCGGTACTCGTCCTCGAGCTCCTTGCGGCGCGCCGCGCGCTGGTCCTCGGGCAGCTCCGCGAGCTTGTTGTAGAAGACCGCGTTGATCGCGGGCTCCGGGCCCATGACGGCGATCTGCGCCGTCGGCAGCGCGATGACCGCGTCGGAGTCGAACGCCGGGCCGGCCATCGCGTATAGGCCGGCGCCGTAGGCCTTGCGGACGATCACCGAGATCTTCGGCACCGTCGCCTCGGAGACGGCGCTGATCATCTTGGCGCCGTGGCGGATGATGCCCCGGCGCTCGACGTCGGTCCCGATCATGAATCCGGGCACGTCGGCGAGAAACAGCAGCGGGATCTCGAACGCGTCACAGAGCCAGATGAAGCGCGCGGCCTTGTCGGCGGAGTCGTTGAACAGGACCCCGCCCTTCTGCATCGGCTGGTTGGCGACGACGCCGATCGCCCAGCCGTCGAGCCGGGCGAAGCCGGTGAGGATCTCCTTTGCGAACAGCCTTTTGATCTCGAGCCAGCTGCCTTCGTCGATGAGCGCCTCGACCACCTTGCGCATGTCGTAGCCGCGGTTTGGTTCGTCGGGGATCAGCTCGCGAATAGGTTTGCTGCTGCGCGGCGGTCTCGTGGCGGCTGACATGACTCTCTGGTACGCAGCGTTCGGCATGTAGCTGAAGTAGCGCTTGGCAAACTCGATCGCCTCCTGGTCGTTCGTGACCAAGGCGTCTCCGAGCCCGCTCTCGGTGTTGTGCATGCGCGCGCCGCCGAGCTCCTCCAGGGTGACCTTCTCGCCGACAACGACCTCGACCATGCGCGGCGAGCCGAGGTACATCGACGCGTTGCCCTCGACCATGACCACGACGTCGCAGAAGGCGGGGATGTACGCGCCGCCCGCCGCGGATGGGCCGAAGAGCAGGCAGATCTGCGGCACCACGCCGGAGAGCTGCACCTCGTTGAAGAAGATCCGCCCGGCGTGGCGGCGGCCGGGAAACATCTCGATCTGGTCTGTGATGCGCGCGCCCGCGGAATCGACCAGGTAGAAGAGAGGCCGCCGCAGGCGGGCCGCCGTCTCCTGGATGCGGATGATCTTCTCCACCGTCCGCGCGCCCCAGCTGCCGGCCTTGACGGTCGGGTCGTTGGCCATCACGGCGACTCCGCGGCCGTCGACGTTTCCCATCCCGGTGATCACGCCGTCGGCGGGCAGCTCGTCGGCAAGCACGTTCGCGAACAGGCCGTCCTCGATGAACGAGTCCTTGTCCAGCAGCAGGTCGAGGCGCTCGCGCGCCGTCAGTTTGTGCTGCTCGCGGAGCTTGGACAGGTAGCGCGTTCCACCCTTGCGCGCCTTCTCGCGCAGCTCTTTGGAGCGCTCGGTCATTTCCCCTTGAAGTCCGGTTCGCGCTTCTCGAAGAACGCTTTGATGCCCTCGCGCGAGTCCTCGGTCTGCGACACGAGCAGGAACTGGCCGTGCAGGTAGTGCAGCGCGGCGCGAAAGTCCATATCCTCCTGGCGGTAGAACGAGTCGCGGCCGAGGCGCAGCGCGATGGGCGACTTGCGCGCGAGCAGGCCGGCGATCTCCTTCACTGTCGAGTCGAGCTGGTCGTGTGGGACGACCCGGTTGATCACGCCGATGGTCTGCAGCTGCGTCGCCGTCCAGCGGTCGCCAAGCATCTCCATCTCGAGGAGGACCTTGCGCGGGATGTTGCGGCTCAGGATGGCCTGGATCATCATCGGCCAGATCCCGACGTTGATCTCGGGCGTGCCGAAGGTCGCGGTGTCCACTGCGACGAGCAGGTCGCACGCGCAGGCGAGGCCGAGTCCGCCGGCGAGGGCGTGGCCATTGATCCGGCCGACGATCGGCTTGCCGAGCTCGGCCATGAGGATGAACAGCTCGACAAACAGGTCGCGGCTGCGGAAGCGCTCGATCGCGGTCATCTCGCCGTCGAAGCTCGTGAGGTCCGCGCCCGCGCAGAAGACCCGGCCGGCGCCGGTCAGGACGATGACTCGGACCTCGGGCTCGTCGCGGCACCAGATGAGCGCGGAGGCCAGGTCGCGAAGCATCGTCGCGGACAGAGGGTTGCGCTGGTCGGGACGGTTGAGGGTGACCGTGGCGACGTGGTGAGCGTCGACATCGAGCAGGACCTGCTCCAACGCCGGCTTTTCCGCCACGGGGATTAGCCTAAAACTCCGACCGCGATGGCGATGCCGACCAGGATCAAGACGCCGCCGCCGATCTCCTCGCTCCACTCCTCTGCCCGCTTGCCAAGCCTGTTGCCGAGCTCGAGGCCGAGCAGCGACATCACGATGCTGACGACGCCGAACGTGATGGCCGCCAGCCAGATGTCGACAGGGTAGACGGCGAGGGCGAAGCCGACCGCCAGGTTGTCGATGCTCAGGGCGAGCGCCGTCACCAGCAGACCCCCGGTGCGGACGCTGCGCCGCTTCCGTGGCTTTGCCTCGACCACGAGGCGGCGCGCCTGGAAGATCGCGTAGCCGCCCGTCAGGATCAGAATCGCCCCGCCGACGTATTTGCCGAAGTGGCCGAAGTAGCCGGCCACGTCGTGGCCGACGATCAGGCCGATCACCGGCATGAAGGCCTCGAAGAAGCCGAAGGCAAGGCCGACGCGGATCCGGGTCCGGACGTTGATCCCGCTCAGGCCGATGCCGATCGCGCCGGCGAAGTTGCTCAGCCCGACGGACACGCTGACGAGCAGCAGGCTGAGAATCGCGTGCACTAGGGTGTCCCGCCCCCGACCGTCCTCGCACCTTCGCGTCCTAGGCGGCCGGGCGCCACCCGACCCCACGAAATCTGCGATTTCGCGGGGACCCCGGGCGGCGCTGAAGCCGGCGTCAAGGGGCCTGGCGCTGCGTTGTCGCGCACTTCGAGTGCGCTCCTAGCCGCGCCACCCTTTCCTTGGCTCCGGCCGCCGAGGCCGCGAATCTGCTTCGGCCGGCGGGAGCGTGACACCCGGTAACCCTAGCGGTAACCCCAAAGGAGGCGACAAAACACCAAGGAGGCCACTAAATATCGCCTGGCGAGGCAACGTTAGGCGATATGACGACACTCCTTAACAAAAATACTTTGATTGCCGCATTTGGTGTCGGCAGAATTTGCACCGAAACCTGCAACCGCCCCTGTCACCCAAAGTTAGGCCCACAATCGCTTAAAGCACACAACCCGCCCGCCACAGAAAGTAATGAAGGTCAAGTCACGCGAGTCGGCCGCTGCGTTGGCGACCAATCACAACTCCCCGCCCGACCTCGACAAACCCATATTCACGCTCAGTGTGGCCTCGGAGATCCTGGAGGTGCATCCGCGCACTCTCATGATGTACGAGCACTTGCGCATGATTTCCCCCAAGCGGACCGTTACAAATCGCAGGCGCTATTCGCGCAGGGACGTGATGAAGCTACAGGCAATCCAGACACTAACGAGAGAGCACCGCGTCAATCTCGCCGGCGTTCGCTACATCCTCGCGCTGTTGAAAAGGCTGCACAACGCGGGCGTGGAACCCCCGGAGGACCTGAAGAACCTGGACGTGACCCAGCTCGACGTCTAAGCAAAAACCCGGTTTGAGGGAAAGGCAACAAAGAGGCAAATGTCAAAGAAAAGAAGGCGTCTAGAGATCAAGGTCGACCCGATTCCGGCCATGTATATGGAGGAGACCGCCTCCTGCCCGGTCTGCGGCCGCGACGCCCAGGCCATCGGGCGGCGGCACGTGCAGATCGTCTTCCGCTGCGACGGCTGCAAGGTCGTGTTCAAGCGGAACCGGCACTGGCCTTACATCTATTAACTAGCTCTTCGGCTTCGGCCGGCGGTCGAGCCGACGGGCGAGCGTTTCGAGGACCCCCGTGATGACGCCGGTCCGCGGCGCGCCCAGGAGCTCCCATGCGCGCCCGAGGCCGATGGCGTACGCGCCCATGATCACGATCAGCAGGTTGATCAGGGCGCCTTTCCCGGTCGGATCGCGCCAGATTTGAATGCCCAGCTCGAGCTCGTAGCCATAGACGGCGGCGCTGGCCAGGAACAGCAAGAGACCTCTCCCAACGATCCCCGAAAGGCTCCACTGTCGAGCGAGGCCGAGCAGCGCGAGCGTCTGGATGATGGCCGGGACCGAGATGAACGTGACCACCAGCCCGAAAATCACGCCTGGAACCAGGCTCATCAGGGAAATGAAGAACACGTTCGCGAGGGCGCTGAAGGCGCTGAGGGCCTGCGCCTGGCGAACCGCATCGGACTGCGGCCCGAACACGCGCTCGGGTGCGACCGACACCGACACGAACAGCAAACCGATCAGCCCCGCGCTCGCCCCGACGCTAGCCATGAAAAATGGCTCGAACTCGGGCGTCACCATCTGGCGCAAGTTTGAGGCCTTTCGACTCTACGCTTGGTAGAGGGATGAGGCGCTCGGTCGGACGTTCGGCGCTGTACGGGGTGCTGTTCGGGCTGGCGACGGCCGCGGTGGCCGAAGCCGTGAGGCCGCGCGGCGGCACCACCCTGCTGGTCGATTGGGACGACGTTCGGCGGGCGGCGCAATCCCACCTGGACAAGCCGCACATCGAGGCGGGACGGCTGGCGGCGGTGGCGCTCGGGTATCGCTCCCTGGCGGACAGGCTCGAGCGCCCGCTTCTGAACTTCGTCGGCCCGCTGCCGAAAGGGTCTCAGCTGCCGCAGTTCGAGGCGCTGGACCGCGAGCGCTGGCTCGACCTGAACCTCGGCATCCTGCGCAGGGCGGTCGATCCCGTCATCGAGAGCGGGCGGATGCCCAACTCGCTGATCGTCGAGGTCGGGCGCGCGGGTGTGAACCGCTACGTCGGCTACATGCTGGCGTTCCTCAGCCGCCGCGTGCTCGGCCAGTACGACCCGCAGCTGATGAGCGCCGAGCCGATGGGAGGCGAGGGCCTCTATCTGGTCGAGACCAACGTTCAGGAGTGGCAGGAGCACGCGCACCTGCCGGACGAGGACCTGCGCCGCTGGCTGATCCTGCACGAGATGACCCACGCCTGGCAGTTCGCCGCGCATCCGTGGCTGCGCCCCCACATGGAAGAGTCGATGCGCGTGCTGATCGACTCGGTGACGCGCAAGGGTCCAGGCGTCGCGCGCTTCGCCGCGTTTGCCGGCGTGCTGCCGGCGCAGTGGCGGATCATGCGCCAGGTCCAGGGGACGATGTCCGTGATCGAGGGCTACAGCAACCTGGTCATGAACCAGCTCGGGTCGAAGCTGCTGCCCGGCTTCGACCAGCTTGAGAAGGCGTACCGCGCGCGGTCATCGGGAAAGAGCGCCCTGGAGGTGTTGATCTGGAAGCTGACGGGGCTCGATCTGAAGCTGCAGCAGTATCAGCGCGGCGAAGTCTTCTGCAAAGCGATTTACGACCGGCACGGCATGTCGGTGCTGAACCGCGTCTGGGACGGGCCGGAATCGATGCCGACCCTGAAGGAGCTCGGCAAACCGGCGGCCTGGCACCGGCGGATCGACGCGGGTCCCGCACAGCGCCGCACGAGAGCGTAGTGCTCCCCGTTTACGGAGGTGGTGTCGGCGAAGCCGACTACCGCGCGAAACGGCCCCTCCGGCCGCGTCTCGAGCGGGAGGGCCTCTTTCCCACTCCGCTGAGTGCTTCTCTGGCTGCCCCTCACCCTAACCCTCTCCCCTAAGAGGGGAGAGGGGAATTCGCGGCCACCTCCTCACGAGTGGGGAGGACTACTACCGCGAAACGGCCCCTCCGGCCGCTACGCGGCCACCTCCCCAGGAGTGGGGAGGACTACGGCGAAACGGCCCCTCCGGCCGCTACGCGGCCACCTCCCCACGAGTGGGGAGGACTACCGCGAAACGGCCCCTTCCGGCCGCTACGCGGCCACCTTCCCCACGAGTGGGGAGGACTACTTAGTCTCGGAGCTCCTCCTGTGCGGTCTCCTCGCTGATCGGCATCACCGCCACCGGCAGGTCGGCGATGTCGAAGTAGCGCACCGGCTTGTTGAGTCGTTTGGCGATGCCGACCTGGACCTTCACGCCAAGCGAGAGCCGGCCGAACACCCACACCTCGTCCGAACGCGAAAGCAGGTTGTTCATCGCCTCGCGCACCACGTCCTTGTCGACGGTGTGCATGAGGTAGTAGTCAAAGAGCATGAAAGGGCTGACCGGCACCATGCCTGAGTCGAGGACGAACTTCTGGATGTGCGCCCGCCAGTAAAAAGACTTGTTCGACATGGCCACGTAGACCAATCGCTTGGGGTGGCGCAGCGTCTCCTCGGCCTGGTCGCGCGCGCTCGGTTTGGTGGTCGGCTGGAAGATCCGCTCGAGGATGTCCTCGGCCGCCTTGCCGCTGATCGCCATCTTGTCCGCGCTACCCCTCGACCGAATTTGAATTAAGCGGCGGTTATCGTATCAGCCGTGCCGGCAACCTCCCGTTTCGACGTTTCCGGAAAGGTTGCGCTGGTCACGGGAGCGAGCCGCGGCATCGGCAGCGCCATCGCCGAGGCACTCGCCGAGCACGGCGCCGAAGTCGTTCTCTCCAGCCGCAAGCAAGCCGACCTCGACAGCGAGGCGGAGCGAATCAACGGCCTCTACCCCGAGAAGGCGACCGCCATCGCCGCCCACGCCGGCCGCGAGGACGACCTCCAGAAGCTCGTCGACCAGGTCATGGAGCGGTTCTCGCGCATCGACATCCTGGTCAACAACGCGGGCACGAATCCCTACTTCGGTCCGGTCCTCGGCGCCGAGCTTTCGGCCTGGGACAAGACCTTCGAGGTCAACCTGCGCGGCTACTTCATCCTGACCAAGCTCGTCTACCAGGCCTCGATGGAAGAGCGCGGAGGTTCGATCGTGAACATCTCGAGCATCGGCGGCCTGAGGCCAGGCCTAGGGCTGGGCGTCTACAACATCACCAAGGCGGGTGTGATCATGCTCACGCGCCAGCTGGCGCGCGAGCTGGGCGCCAAGGTGCGCGTCAACGCGGTGGCGCCGGGCCTCGTCAAGACGCGATTCGCCGAAGCGCTCTGGGGCAACCAGGAGATCCTCGACCGGGTGCTGTCGCAGAATCCGATGGGCCGCATCGGCCTGCCCGAGGAGGTCGCCTCCGGTGTGCTGTTCCTGGCCTCCGACGCGGCTAGCTACGTGAACGGGGAAGTGCTTGTGATCGACGGCGGTGGGGGCGAGGTTTAGCGGCCTCCGCCTCGGCCTCGCCGTTCTCTGACGTCACCTGGCGGCTGTGGATGAAGTCTTCGAGCTCCTTCTCGTACTGGTAGGCGTGCCTGTCCGTCTCGTACCGGAGCACGCGGCGCTGCTGGATGAAGTCCTCGAAGGCGGCCCGCGTGTCTCGCGCCGCCTTGAAGCCGAGCTCGCGGGCGGACTTGGTCGTCGTCAGGGTGCGACCCCAGCGGAGCAGGTCGAGCAGCTGCGGCGAGAGGAACGCGATGCCCGCGCGTCGGATCGCAAAGGCGGTAAGGCCCAGACCGAGGGGAGGTAGCAGCGGCGCGTGCAGTTTGCCCGCCGAATCGAGCAATGTCGACAGCGGTACGTTGCCCGCGGGGGCGATGTTGTAGGCGCCGCCGGGACCTCGGCGCGTGGCGAGCACCATGGCTTCGATGCAGTCGTCACGGTGGATCAGCTGCAGGGGAGGGTCGTAGCCGATGACGGTCGGCACGACCTCGAGGTCGAGGTAGCGCGCCAGCGGCTGCGGCTCGTCGGGGTTGAGGCTGTTGGCGAATCGCATCGTCAGGATCGTGATCTTCGGGTTGCGGACGGCGAAGTCGCTGACGTACGACTCGACCTCGACGATGTCGCGCACGAACTGGTGGTGCGAGTTGACGTCGAGCCTGTGGTCTTCGCGCAGCCCAGTGGGAAGATCGAACTTCGAGCCGTAGACGTGGCCTGACGACTTGAGGACGAAGCGGCGGACCGGGCTGCCCTCACCCGCGCAGCCGGCGAGGAGGTTCAGCGTGCCGATGACGTTCATCTCGTGCGCGCGTGCGGGGTCCATGTCGAAGGAGTCGATGCGGGTCAGTGTGTGGACGACGGTGTCGATGCCGACCGCACGCACGAGCTTGCCGATCAGCGAGTGGCGGATGTCCAGCTTCAGGTAGTCGGCGCGCCCAAGGTCGTGGCGAGGCTCGCGGATGTCGATGCCGATCACCTCGGCGACATCGGGGTCCTCGACCAGGCGCTGGACGACCAGCGCACCCCACCAGCGGGCGACGCCTGTGACGAGAATTCGCCTCTTGCCTCTCGGCATCGAACTCAGTCTAAGCGGGGCCCGAAGACCCCCGATAGTCGCGACTATCCGGGCGTTCGGGCCGCGGGCGTGCTGGATAGTCGCGACTATCCGTGTTGGTCTAGTACGTCCGCTTGATGACGTCTCGCTCCATGAGCGCAACCGCCCTGGACACTGCCGCGAGCAGCGGTGAGCGCGCCTGCCGGATCGCAAACTCCAGCTGGCGGAGGAGCGAGTACAGCGCCTTCATCGCCTTGATGGCGTCGCCGATGTCCACGTTGGCTGGCAGCGGGATCTTGTCCAGCGCCTCGCCCGACGACCAGCGGTAGGCGAAGTCGATGTAGTCGTGCGACGGCTGGCGCAGGTTGGGCTCGTCGAGCTCCTTCTCCATGTCGGCGAAGCGGAAGTAGAGCGAGCGGATGAGCCGCGCGGTCTGCGCGATGGCGGGAGTCGGGTAGCGGCGCGGTGAGTGCTCCTGCCTGCGGTCGCCGCGCCTCTCTCGGTCTTCGACGGCCAGCATGACGATCACCGCGCACAGCTCCTCGGGGGTCAGGCCCTCGAACCAGCCGAGCGAGACCGCCTCGGTGACCAGGATCGTGTTCTCGCCGTACACGCGCGCGGCGAACAGGCCCTTGTCGGTCGGCTTGTCATCCTTCAGGAACCCGACCTCGGCGAGGATCTTCTCCAGCCGGCGCAGCTTGCGCGGGTATTCGTCCATCTGCCCGGTCGACTCGCGCTGGCTGCGGTCCAGCTCCTGCTGAAGGGCGCGGATCTCGCCGTACTTCTGCAGCAGCTCGCCGAATCGCGGCGAGCGCACGACCTTGAGCTTGCGCTGACGCTCGAGCAGGCCCTTGGCCTCGACCTCCAGGCGTTGGGCGAGCCGGCCCGAGTGGCCCAACCCGCGCTGGCGGCCACGCCTCCCGCGCCGCTCCGCGCCGGCCTCGCGCCGGAGCCGGCGCAGCTCGATCCGGATCGTCCTGCGCCGCTCCTCGAGCTTGAAATACTGGGCGACGTCTTCGAGCGAGACGTCGCCGCCGTCCCACATCGGCCTCAGGTCCGCCAGCTGCTCGCGCACGTTGGCCAGGCGCTCGTCGTTGGCAGACGCCGCGAGCCGTTTCTGGAACTGTCCGAACGAGCGCTGCATCAGCGCCTCCGCCTCCGCAGGCGTGTAGACGCGGAGGAGGTTGAGGGCCATGTTGTAGCTCGGCAGGAACTTCGACTCGACGACCAGGGTCGGCCCCATCGCGACCTCGTAGATCGTCCCGACCTCGATGTCCGCCTCCTTGAGGATCACGCCGTGGCCGATGACGTCGATGCCGCGCCGCCCCGCGCGGCCCATCAGCTGCGTCAGCTCCCCCGTGGTCAGGTTCGAGAAGTTGACGCCGTCGAACTTCGTGAAGGACGAGACGACGACCCCGCGCGCAGGCATGTTGATGCCCAGCGACAGCGTCTCGGTCGCGAACACCACCTTGATCAGGCCGCGCTGGAACAGCTCCTCGACCATCTCCTTGTGGTAGGGCAGCAGTCCGGCATGGTGCTCGGCCATGCCTCGGCGCAGCAAACGCGCGTCGACCATGCGCCGGAACAGCGCCTCCTCGTCCTTGTCCTTCAGGCCCTGCAGGCGCTCGGCCGCGACGCGGTCGATCGCCTCCTTCTCCGCGGCGGTCGTGAGGTCGAGCTCGTGGTAGGCGCAGCGCTGCAGCGCCTCGCGGCAGCCGCGCCTCGAGAAGATGAAGTAGATCGCGGGCAGCATCTCCAGACCACGAAGCTGCTCGATCACGTGAAGCAGGTCGTTCGACGGCAGCCCGCGGTAGCCGCCGATCCGGTATGAGGCCTCCTCCTCCTGTGCGGCCTTGCTCCATGTGCGCTGCTCGATGCCGCCGTCGTCCTTGAACAGCGGGTAGAACCGGTTGTTGATCGCCAGCCACATCTTCAGCTCGACGGGCCGGACGTCGTGGAAGACCGTCTCCATGCCGCCGCGGTTCTCGGCCATCCACTCGGCGATCTCGCGGTAGTTGCCGATCGTCGCCGACAGGCCGACGAGCTTGATCGTCCGCGGGGCCTGGATGACGATCTCCTCCCACACCGAGCCGCGCGGGAAGTCGTCGATGTAGTGGACCTCGTCGAGGACGACATAGCGGACCAGGTCGAGGCGGGCCGGGTCCTCGTAGATGAGGTTGCGGAGGATCTCGGTCGTCATCACCACGACGGGGGCTTCGTCGTGGATCGTGTTCTCACCGGTGACCAGCCCGACCATCGATTCGCCGTAGGCGCGGACGAAGTCGTGGTACTTCTGGTTGCTCAGCGCCTTGAGAGGCGTCGTGTACAGGACCTTTGCGCCATCGCGCAGGGCGCGGAAGATCGCGTACTCGGCGACGACCGTCTTGCCGCTCGAGGTCGGCGCGCTGACCAGCACGCCGCCCGGTCCCCCGTCGAGCTTGTCGATCGCCTCCTTCTGGAACTCGTCGAGCTCGAACGGGAGCGTGGCCGCGAACTCCTCGACTAGCGACTCGACCGTTTTCATAGCGGCATCAGTTCCGTCGAGACGTCGGTGACCCGGGCGCCGTCCGCGTGCGCCTCGACGTAGGAGAGCGCGGCGGCCAGCACGCGGTCTGCCTGCCGGCTGTCGCCGCTCACCGTCACAATCGCGATCTCGGCCAGCTGCCAGCGGTCAAGCTCGCCGACCTCAGCCGCGGCGACCTTCAGCTCCTGGCGCAGACGGCGCAGCAGGCCGCTGATCACCTGGCGCTTCGACTTGAGCGATCCGGACTCAGGCAGATGAAGGACGACGCGGGCGACGCCTATCGCTAATTTGGCGGCCAAACGATCTCCTTTTTGACCAATTGTCACAACTCTTCATAATCATGTTGGGGTTTTGTAGCGCCTGGCAGCAGGGCGCCCCTGGGGGGCGATGGTGATGAGTCAACACGACGATGCCATAGGCTTTGAGCAGTTCGAGCGATTCGTAGAGGAGTGGTCTCGTAGGGACTTCCTCCGCAATGTCGGTATCGGAACCGCCTACCTGGCCTTCCTGGCGGGAGGCCTCGAGTTTCTAGAGGCCTGCGCCGGAGGCACTTCCACCAGCTCGGGCAACGTCAAAGAAGGCGGGCACATAGTCGAGGCCAGCATCGCCGACCTCAAGAACTGGAACTCGGTCCTCACCACCGACTACACCAGCCAGCAGATGATCTCGATGATCAACGATGCGCTCTACTGCGTCGATTCGAATGGCAACCTCTTCCCGCTGGTCGCCAAAGACAAGCCGCAGGTCTCCTCCGACGGCCTGACCTACACCGTCAGCCTTAGGCAGGGCATCAAGTGGAACGACGGCCAGGAGCTTACCGCCGACGACGTCGTCTTCACCTATCAGCTGATGTACGACCCGACGTACACGGCCGTCAACTCGCCGCGTCGCGGCGACCTGTCCCAGTACCTCGAAAGCGCGACCGCGAAGGACAAGTACACGGTCATCTTCAAAACCAAGACGGTGTACGCGCCCTTCGCAGTCATACATCTCGCCAGCAACAACTACACCATCCTTCCGAAGCATGTGCTGGGCAACCTGGCGGCTGCAGACATCAACACTGCTTCCTACAACTCGGCGCCGACAGTTACGTGCGGCGCCTTCAACTTCGTCAGTTGGGAGAAGGGTTCCCAGGTGACCCTGAAGAAGAATCCGAACTATTACCGCGGCGCGCCCCACCTCGACAACTACGTCTTCAAGATCGGAGGCACATCGACCACCGTGCTGAACCAGATGAAGACGGGCGAGATCGACATCGCTTTTCCTGGCATCGGCGCCATCGACCCGTCGCAGTTCGACGCCGCGAAGTCTGTGGACACCATCAACGTGTACAGCTATCCACGGCTGTCGTTCGACTTCTTCGCCTTCCAGCTAGACCCGGCAAAGCCGGCTTCTCAGCTCTTCAGCGACAAGAACGTGCGTCAGGCCCTCGTGTACGCACTCGACCGAACTGCGATCGCGCACGCACTCTACTTCGACCAGGCGACGGTGGCGGGCACGAGCATGCCGCCCGCCTCGTGGGCTTACAACAAGGACAACCAGCCCCAGTACAAGTTTGATAAGGCAAAGGCGATGGCGATGCTCGACGCAGCCGGCTGGACATCGAGCGGCGGCAGTACGCGTACGAAGAACGGCGCCACTTTCAAGTTCACGATGATCACCAACGCTGGCAACAAGGTGCGCGAGAACCTTCTCGTCGTTCTTCAGCAGCAGTGGAAGGACATCGGGGTCGACGCAACGCCGTCATACGTCGACTTCAACAAGGTGCTGGTTCCGGCGATCACCGACACCCGCAACTTCGACATGTTCATGGTCGGGTTCATATGGGGTCCTGATCCAGATCAATCCGCACTGTGGCATTCGCGTAACGCGCGCAAGGGCGGATTCAACGGGATGCAATACAAGAACCCGGACCTCGATAAGGTCCTCGACGACGCCGTCGGCACGCTCGATCACAACAAGCGCAAGCAACTCTACTTCCAGATGCAGCAGATCCTGGCCGAAGACCAGCCGGCGCCCATCCTTACTTTTCCGAACGGCATCCTGGGTCTCAACAAACGCGTCCAGAACTGGCAGTACGGGACGTTCATTCAGCGCGGCGCTTACCTCAAAGATGTTTTCGTGACCGACGGCAAGTGATCGAAAGGAGACAGGGCCCGGTAGCGGGGTAAGAGCGCAGTGCTGGCGAAGTACGTCCTCCGCCGCATGCTCGCGACCATACCCACTCTGTTCGGTGTGACCTCGATCAGCTACTTCCTGATCTGGGTCACCGCCGGCGACATCGTGCCCGGGGTCGAGATCAATCCTTACATCAAGCAGGAGGACATCGACCGCATCCGTCACAACCTGGGCCTGGACCAGCCGTTCTGGCTCCAGTACCTGAACTGGCTGGGTTTGCCGAACCTGGCCCAGCAACTGCACCTGATCGGCGGCACATGGCCTAAGGGGATCCTCGAGGGCGACTTTGGTCGCTCGCTCGTCGACGGCAGTCCGGTCATCGACCACATCGTGGAACGCCTGCCTAACACTCTGGAGCTGACAACCACCGCCATCCTCATCGGTGTCCTACTGGCGATCCCCCTCGGAGTGACGGGCGCGCTGCGACGGGGCAGCAAGATCGACCACGCCCTGACCGCCATGTCGGTTGCGGGCGTCGCCGTCCCGTCATTCTGGCTGGCCCTGATCCTGGTGCTCGTGTTCTCCGTCCAGCTCAGGGCCTGGGGACTGCCGGCGCTCCCGTCGAGTGGCGCCTACAGCCCGCTGGTGGGCTTTGACCCGCTCGACCGACTCAGCCATCTGGTCCTTCCGGCGCTGGTGCTCAGCTTCGGTTACCTCGCCATCTGGTCCCGCTTCGGACGCTCCTCGATGCTGGAAGTGCTAAGCCAGGATTACGTTCGCACGGCTCGGGCCAAAGGCATGAGCGAGCGGCGAGTCGTATACATCCATGCCCTGCGCAACGCGGTCATACCACTTGTGACCCTTATCGGGCTGGAGCTCCCGGCACTGGTGTCGGGCGGCGCGGTGGTGGAGATCGTGTTCGGATGGCCCGGGATCGGTCGCTTTGCGCTCGACCGGGCGTTTGGGCACGACTACACCGCTGTGATGGGAATCGTCACCTTCGCGGCGATCCTGGTCGTTCTCGGCAACCTGCTGGCGGACATTCTCTACGCCATCCTCGACCCCCGGGTCAGGTACACGTGAGTTGATAGATCCGGCTGCCGTCGAAGTCGCGCTGCCCCGAACAGACGTCGCGGGAACCGCGTTTCGCCCGGCGCAGAGCTACTGGAGCGAGTCCTGGGAGAGGCTGCGCGCCAATCGCGTCGGCATGGCCGCCGGCGGGCTCGTCCTGCTCATGGTTGCCATCGCCGCGGCGGCGCCGCTCCTGGCCGCCTATGTCGTTCACCACAATCCCTTCGGCATCGATCTCTATGCGACCTTCAGTCCGCCCAGCGGAGCGCACTGGTTGGGGACGGACGAGGACGGCCGGGACACCCTGATCCGCCTCGTTTACGGCGCGCAGGTCACGCTGACAGTGGCGTTCCTGTCGGTCACGGTGTCGCTCTTGGTGGGTGGGACCGTAGGCCTAATCGCCGGTTTCTACGGGGGCTGGCTAGACAACGTCCTGATGCGATTCGTGGATATTCTCCTCTCGATCCCGGCGATTTACCTGCTAATCCTGCTCACGATCCTGCAGCCAAAGATCGGCCCGGTTCAGCTTTCAACCTCTGATCCCCGAAGCCTGGCGGTCATCATCGCCATCGTCAGCTGGGGCGGACTCTCGAGACTGGTGCGGGGCGAGGTTTTGACGATCAAGAACCGCGACTTCATGCTCGCGGCCAGGTCGATCGGCGCTTCGGATCTCAGGCTCGTCCTGCGCCACCTGCTGCCCAATGTGCTCGCCGTGATGATCGTCGCGGCAAGCCTGAACGTCGGCGCGATCATCATCACGGAGTCGATCCTCGACTTCATCGGGCTTGGCATCCAGCCTCCAACCGCCAGCTGGGGCAACATGCTGACGAACGCGCAGACGTACTTCTACCACTCGGTGTGGCTGGTGGTGCTGCCTGGCGCACTGATCTTCATCACCGTGCTCGCGATGAATCTCTTCGGCAACGCGCTTCGAGACGCGTTCGACCCGCGCCTGAAGTCTTGAGCGAGCCTTTGCTCGAGGTCCAGGACCTCCACACGGTCTTCTCGACCAAGGAAGGGCAGGTCAAGGCGGTGGACGGCGTTTCGTTCGAGCTGAACGCTGGCGAGACGCTGGGGATCGTCGGGGAGTCCGGATGCGGCAAGTCGATGACGGCGCTGAGCATCATGCGGCTGCAGCGACCCGGCCGCATCGTCGGCGGAAAGGTGATGTTCAAGGGCCAGGACCTCACGCGGGTCAGCGAGTACGAGATGCGCGAGATTCGTGGCCGTGAGATCGCGATGATCTTCCAGGACCCGATGACCTCGCTCAACCCGGTGTACCGGGTCGGGTGGCAGGTCGGCGAACCGACGCGCCTGCACAACGGTTGGGACGCGAGGAAGGCTTTCTCCTCCGCGGTCAGCATGCTCGGGCGCGTCGGCATCCCCTCGGCTGCGTCACGCGCGCGTGACTACCCTCACCAGTTCTCGGGCGGGATGCGCCAGCGCGCGATGATCGCGATGGGCCTCACCACCACGCCGCACGTCTTGATCGCGGACGAGCCGACGACCGCGCTCGACGTCACGATCCAGGCCCAGATCCTCGACCTGCTGCGCGACGTGAACCGCGAGTTCGGCACGGCGACGATCCTGATCACGCACAACCTCGGCGTCGTCGCCGGCATGTGCCAGCGCCTGATCGTCATGTACGCGGGCAAGATCGTCGAGGCCGGCCCGACGGCCGACGTTTTCGCCCATCCGAAGCACCCCTACACCTGGTCGCTCCTTCGCTCGATCCCGCGTCTCGACGCGGAGACCCACGAGCCGCTCAAGCCCATCGAGGGCCTGCCGCCGAACCTGGTCGACCTCCCGAGCGGTTGCGCCTTCCACCCACGGTGCGCATTCCGGGTCGAGAAGTGCTCGCGCGACGTGCCGGCGCTCCTGCGCGTCGGCGACACGCAGCAGGCGGCTTGCTGGGTCACGCAGTCGGGGACGGAGCTGAAAGGTGGCTGAAGTGGCGACCGCCAAGCGCCTGACCCGCGCGTGGACGGTCAACGATTCGCTGGTCTCGGTCACAGACCTGAAGGTCTGGTTCCCGGTGGCATCGGGAGTGATGCAGCGCACAGTCGGGCACGTCCACGCGGTCGATGGAGTCGACCTCGAGATCAAAGCCGGCGAGACGGTGGGGCTGGTGGGCGAGTCCGGCTGCGGGAAGTCGACGCTGGGGCGGACGATCATCCGCCTGATCGAGCCCACCGCGGGCTCGATCACGTTCAAGGGCGACGACATCACCCACGTGCGCGGCGGCCGCCAGCGCGCGCTGCGGCGCGAGATGGCGATGATCTTCCAGGACCCGTACGCGTCGCTGGATCCGCGGCAGACGGTCGGCGACATCATCGGCGAGCCCATCGACGTGCACAGGCTGGCGCGGGGCAAGGAACGCCAGGACCGGATTCGCGAGCTCCTGCGCGTGGTCGGCATGAACCCTCGCTACGCAGACCGCTATCCGCACGAGTTCTCCGGCGGCCAGCGTCAGCGCATCGGGATCGCGCGCGCTCTCGCGGTCGAGCCGACGTTCATCGTCTGCGACGAACCCATCTCCGCTCTCGACGTCTCGATCCAGGCGCAGATCATCAACCTGCTCGAGAACCTGCAGTCGAAGTTCAAGCTGACGTACCTCTTCATCGCTCACGACCTCTCGGTGGTCAAGCACATCTCGAATCGGATCGCGGTCATGTACCTGGGCAAGATGATGGAGGTCGCGCCCGCGGGCCAGCTGTACAAGACGCCGCGCCATCCCTACACAGGATCACTCCTGTCGGCAATCCCGATCCCCGACCCAGCGGTCGAGCTGCGGCGCGAGCGGATCTTGCTCAAAGGCGACGTCGCGTCGCCGGTCAACCCGCCTTCAGGCTGCCGGTTCCGGACCCGCTGCCCCCGGGCGAGGGAGCACTGCGCGGAGGAGGTTCCACCGCTCGAGTCGTTCGGCCAGGAGCACCTGGCGGCCTGTTTCTATCCGCTAGAAGCATGAGAGGGAACCGCCCGGTTCCCTCTCATACGCGGCGCTCAACGGCCGATGTCGATCCTAGGTTCAGGCGAGCGTTGTAACGGCCGGATTCGCGCCGCCTCTCCCTCCGGAGATGAGGTGACTTTCAGGCGTGTTGCTTGTGCGTCGCTTGGGAGACGTAATGCGACGCGTGTCGCGGCCGGGATGAACCCGGCCGCCCTGGCGACCCTTCCGTTAGATTGGCCCCGTGGTTGCGGACCGGGAAGCGCTGGCGCGCGATCTTGTCGCGGCCTCGTATCTGAAAGGAGACTTCATCCTCCGTTCAGGCAAACGCTCGAACCGCTACTTCGACAAGTTCCTGTTCGAGACTGACCCGGCGCTCTTGAAGCGCATCGGCGAGCACCTGGCGCCGCTTGTGCCGAAGGAGACCCAGAGACTCGCTGCGCCAGAACTGGGCGCGGTTCTTCTTGGTGGCGCTGTGTCGATGGAGACGGGCCTTCCTCTGGTGCTCGTGCGCAAGGAGCCGAAGGGGTACGGGACTGGCAAACAGCTCGAGGGCCGCTTCGATCCCGGCGAGCGCGTCACGGTGATCGAGGACGTCGTCACCACCGGCGGCGACTCGCTCCGCTCGATCGAGGCGCTAACAAACGCCGGTCTCGACGTTATCCATCTCGTGGTCGTGCTGGACCGGGGGGAAGGTGGCGAAGACAACATCCGCGAGGCGCGGATCCCGTATTCGCCGCTCTTTCGAATTCAAGACCTCGAACTTGACTGAGCTCCTGATCAGGGGCGGCACCGTATACACGCCCGAGGGTCCGCGCAATGTCGACGTGCAGGTCATCGACGGCGTGATCACGCGCGTCGAACCTGACGTCGGCCGGGGCGGCTCAAGGATTATCGACGCGGCCGGAATGTACGTGCTCCCTGGCGGCGTCGACGTGCACGTGCACAGCCGCGACCCCGGGTTTCCCGAGAAGGAGGACTTCGCCAGCCTCACCGAGGCGGCCGCCGCGGGCGGCGTGACGGTGGTGATCGACATGCCCAACACCGTCCCCGCGGTGGACAGCGCGGGCGTCCTGGAGTCCAAGGCGGCGCTGGCGCGCAGCAAGGCGCGCGTGGACTTCGGCCTGTGGGGCTTGATCCGCTCGACCACCACCTCGGACGAGCTGGAAGAGATGGCAGCCGCCGGCGCCGTCGGCTTCAAGGCCTACCTCGCGTACTCGTTCAGCCTCAGCCGCAAGCAGGTCCTGTATTCGCCCGGCGTCGACGACCCGGACCTCGAGGCGCCCGCCGACTACGGCACGCTCGCGCGCCTGGCTCCGGCCGTGGCTCGGCTCGGTGTTCCGCTCGCGATCCACGCCGAGGACCCCGCGGTCCTCGCGAGCTTCATGCGGCCGCTGCTGAGCTATGAAGATCTGCTCGAATCACGGCCTCCCGAGGCGGAGGCGGTCGCCATCGCGGCGGCGGCGGCCGTCGCTCGCGAAGCGGGCGCCCACCTGCACGTCGCCCACCTGTCAAGCGCGATGGGTCTGCAGGCCGCGGAGGACGCGATGCAGATCGGTACGGACCTCACGCTCGAGACGTGCCCGCAGTTCCTGCTCCTCACCGCCGAGGACTTCGACCGCGTCGGCGCGCACATGAAGATGCTCCCGCCCATCCGCACCGCCGCCGACCGGGACGCGCTGGTGGACGGCCTCAGGCGTGGAGTCATCACGGTCGTCAGCACAGACCATGCGCCGCACACCGACGACGAGAAGGCGCGGCCTCTCGAGGACGCTCCGTCTGGCAGTCCGGGCGTACAGACCCTTTACCTCAGCTGCCTGCAGATCGCCAAGGACATGGGCGACGTCTGGCTTGCACCACGGTGGGTCAGCGAGGCGCCGGCGAAACTGGTCGGCCTCGAGCAGAGCAAGGGAGCGATCGCGCCTGGATTCGACGCCGACATCGTCATCGTCGACCCGCATGCGAAGACACGCGTCGCGCCGCAGCAGATGCGCTCTCGCCAGAGGCACAGCGCGCTGGAGGACAAGGAGTTCGACTTCGCGATCAAACAGGTCTACATGCGCGGGGAACGAGTCGACGCTTCTGGCAAGGCGCGAGGCCGGATGGTCCGGCCCGCGCTGGCGATGCGATGAAGAGCGTCGTCGCGGCCGCGATGTTCTGTTTCGTCACGGCGTGCAGCCTCTCGCCAGGCTCATCGTCGAACAGCAGCCCGTCCGGATCGCCGCTGGCCAAGGCTTCGGGGCAGCTGGACGCGCAGGTGCCGATGCCGCCCTCGTTCCCAGGCGACGTTCCGATCTACCCCAGGGCCCGGCTCACGGCCGCCGCGGGCTTTCCGTCCAGCGGCCCGACCTCGTGGGGCATGGAGTGGGAGACGCTGGATTCAGTGGCGAAGGTGCAGGCGTACTACGCCCAGAACATGAACAAGGGCGACTGGACGATCACGTTCACGACTCAGTCGAGCGACTCGTTTGCCGCCAGGTTCGCGCGCAAGAGCGACAGCCACATCAACGGCACGCTGGCATCCAACCGCGCGAACGGCGTGACGAAGATCCTGATGAGCCTGCTCTCCCCGTCGAGCTAGCTCGACGCCCCTCACCCCGACCCTCTCCCCCAAGGGGGAGAGGGAGGATCAGCCAGTTACCTGACCGGCGCCCCGCGGAAGATCGGGTTCTGCGCCACCTCACGCTCCAGGTTGGTCGCGGGTCCGTGCCCTGGATACAGCGCCGTCGCCGGCGGCAGGCGCAACAGCTTCGTCCCGATGCTCATCATCTGCCGGCGCAGGTCCGTCTCCGGCATCTGCTTCCCAATCCCGCCGGCGAGGATGGTGTCGCCCACGAACGCGTGGTTGGCGATCAGGAAGCACACGCTGCCCGGCGTGTGGCCGGGCGTGTGCATGACCAGGACTTTGAATTCGCCGAACGACAGCTCGTCGCCGTCGAGCAGGTACCGGTCGGCCGAGCGTAGGAACTGCTTGGCGTCGGAGGTGTGGATGCCCGTCTCGCCGCCGGTCAACGCCTTGAGGTCGTCCTTGCCGCCGACGTGGCCGGGATGGCCGTGGGTGGCGAGGATGTGCTTGACGGTCAGTCCCGCCGCCTGGTCGGCGATCTTCTCGGCCGGCATGCCAGGGTCGATGACGACCGCCTCCTTGCTGCCGGCGTCGGAGACGATGTAGCAGTTGACCTCGCGGTCGAGCTTGACCTTGACGATGGCGAGCTTGCCCATCGGGATGACTCATATTTACCGTAAATGCAGCGAGCAGCAGTGGTCGGGTTCGCGGTGGTCCTGCTGCTGATCTGCCTTTTCTGGACTTACGGCTATATCCGGCGCCGATCCAAGAAGCGCTACTGATCCGCCCCTCCGGCGCTTCGCGCCACCTCCCCGCGAGCGGGGAGGACCAGGACTCCGCCCCTCCGGCGCTTCGCGCCACCTCCCCGCGAGCGGGGAGGACCAGGACTCCGCCCCTCCGGCGCTTCGCGCCACCTCCCCGCGAGCGGGGAGGACCAGGACTCCGCCCCTCCGGCGCTTCGCGCCACCTCCCCGCGAGCGGGAAGGATCAGGACTCCGCCCCTCCGGCGCTTCGCGCCACCTCCCCGCGAGCGGGGAGGACCAGGACTCCGCCCCTCCGGCGCTACGCGCCACCTCCCCGCGAGCGGGAAGGAGCTCTAGCTGACCTCCAGGACCGCCTGGATCTTCTGGCGCAGCGCGTCCAGCGCGTCGAACTTGTCGAGCTGAGGCTTGGCCCGCGGGCGGTCGGGATACTTCGCGATCTGCACCGCGTCCAGCAGAATCTCGAGCTCCTCCGGCGTGAAATTCAGCGTCTTCAGAACGACCTCCGTCACTCTGCTCCCCGGTCGGTCAACAGCGTCTTTGATCACCTCGTCGGTGCCCTCCACGACCTGCGGCCGCGTCGGACGGAACAACTCTTCAGAACCGACCAGTGAAACACGCTTGAAGTTAGACATTCCTTAGACCCTCAGTCCTGCACCCGGTGATTTTCGATGACCTTCGCCGCGAGCGCCCGGTATGACCTCGCCCCGTCTGACTCGCGTGCGTACGTCAGGATCGATTGTCCCGCAAGAGGAGTCTCGGCGAAGCGAATCGAGTCGGTGATCCAGAAGTCGTAAACCTTGTCGCCGTACTTCTCACGCACCGCCGCGAGCACCTCCTGCGAGTGCAGCGCGCGCTGCTTGTACAGCGTCGGCAGAATGCCGATGAGCTCGAGCCGCGGGTTGAGGCGGCGCTTCACGCGCTCCATCGTCACCAGCAGCTCTTGCATGCCCTTCAGGGCGAGGAACTCTGCCTGCAGCGGCACGAGCACCTCATCCGCGGCGACCAGCGCGTTGATCACGATCAGGTCCAGCGAGGGCGGGCAGTCGATGATGATGAAGTCGTAGCGGCGCTGCGCCGGCTCCAGCTTGTCGCGGAGGATGCTCTCCCTTCCGATCTCGTTGATGAGCTGGTTCTCTGCCCCGGCGAGCTCGATGTCGGCGGGGATGTAGTGAACGCCCATCTGGGGCGCCTCCTGGACGACGTCGGTGACCGTCGTGTCCGGGTCGACCAGCAGGTGGTAGATCGTCTTCTCCACCTCGTGGGGCGGCTTCATGTACAGGGTGAGGTGGCCCTGGGCGTCGAGATCGATCAAAAGCACGCGCTGGCCTATCTCGGCGAGAGCGGCGCCCAGGTTGACGGCGGTGGTCGTCTTGCCAACCCCGCCCTTCTGCATCGCTACCGCGATCGTTCGGGCCAAAAGTCGATGCGAGTCTAACTGAAGCTGCGAGTTCTGACTTGGATCGAGGGGCCCAACGACTAGAATCTGCCCGCCTTGATCATCGACATCCTGGTCGTCATCGTGCTTGTGATCGCCCTGATCACGGGCTACCAGCGCGGCGTCATCCAGCCGTTGATGGCCGAGATCTTCTTCTTCGGCACGCTGCTGGCCGTCTTCCGCTTCCACGACCAGTACACGACCGAGATGCAGAAGCTGCTGCACCTGACGCCCGTGCTTGCCGTGTTCATCGCCCTCATCCTCGCCGTCGTACTTGGGGCGATCGGCGGGGCAATCGGCGGCGCGTTCCACCGCCTGGAGGCGATCCGGGGCGTCGACGGCCTGCTCGGCATCTTCGTCCACGGCGTGGTGACGCTGGTGGTCGTGTACCTGGCGATCTCCGCGCTGGTCGTGCTGGACAACGCATTCAAGCCCGCGGTGCAGAACGCGAACCTGACGCTGTCCCAGGTGAATCAGCTCGAGAACGAGATCCTCTCGAACCCGATCACCGCCGCGATGGTTTCGAAGTCGGACCTCCAGGCGTTGCAGGACGCAGCGTCCAAGGGCACCGCGAACATCAACAACGTCGGCGGCATCCACCAGCTGGAGCAGATCTACACGGGCTTCTTGCAACCGCAGCTGCACGGCTCGCGTCTGGTGCCGTTCATCCTGAGCTTCGGCAAGCACCTGCCGTTCATCGGCCACGTCGGCCCCGACGACCTGAAGGCGCTGCCGTCTCCCAGCCCTACGGGATGTCCAACTCCGACGCCGAAGACGTCACCGACGCCGAAGGTGACGCCGAAGCCGACCGCGTCGCCCAAGACGACGCCCGCGGTCTGCCCGACTCCGTCGCCGTCGCGTTAACGTAGTCGCGTGCTCGATCTGGGGCTGAGCCCTGACCAGGAGCAGCTGGTCGACGCCGTTCGCGATTTCTGCGCCAGGGAGTTCGCGCCGAAGATCGCGGCCAACGACCGCGCCGGTCGTCACGACCCCGAGATCTTCGCCAAGCTCGCGTCGCTCGGCCTGCCGGGCGTGTGCTTCCCGCAGCGCTACGGCGGGCATGGCATGGACTATCTCGCGCTCGGCCTCGTGTGCGAGGAGCTCGAATACGTGGACACCGTTTACCGGACGGTGCTCTCCGTGCACGTTGGCCTGGTCGGGATGGGCCTGTACACGTGGGCCACTGAGGAGCAGAAGCAGCACTGGCTCGTGCCGATGGCCTCCGGCAAGAAGCTCGCGTGCTACGGCCTGACCGAGCCGAACGCCGGCTCCGACGTCGCCTCGATGCAATCGACGGCGCGCAGGCACGGCGACGCTTACGTCCTCAATGGACAGAAGGTGTGGGTCTCCGACGCCGACACCGCCGACTTCCTTCTCGTCTTCGCCAAGACCGATCCGAAAGCAGGGAGCAAGGGCGTGAGCGCGTTCATGCTCGACCGCGCCGCGTCGGGGAAGGCGCTGCGCACCGAGCCCATCGAGGACCGGCTGGGCATCCGGGCCGGCGACGTCGGCTCGATCTTCATGAGCGACCTCGAGGTGCCCGAGGCCAACCGCATCGGCGACGAGGGCGACGGATTCAAGATCGCCATGAGCTGCCTCGACAACGGCCGCTACACCGTCGCCGCGGGCGCGACCGGCACCGTGCGCGCCTGCCTCGACGCCTCGGTGAAGTACGCGCGCGAGCGCAAGACCTTCGGCCAGGAGATCGGTCGCTACCAGCTCGTGCAGCAGATGATCGCCCGCATATCACGCGACTACGAGATCTGCCGGCTCCTCTACTTCAAGGTCGCATGGATGAAGAACACCGGTGCGCGACACACGCGCCAGGTGTCGATGGCCAAGCAATACGCGACGGATGCCGCCTTCAACGCCGCGCATGACGCAATCGAGGTGCACGGCGCGTACGGCTATTCAGCCGAGTACCCGGTCGAGCGCTTCTTGCGCAACGCGCGCGCGCCGATCATCTACGAAGGCACTCGCGAGGTGCACACCATCCTGCAGGGCGAGTACGCGCTCGGCTACCGCGAGGACCGCCCGGTCAAGAAATCGCTGCCTCCGTACCGGCCCGACTAGAAACCTCCCCGCCGTCGCGACGCCTGCGACCGGTCGACTTCGTCGTGCTGTCCCTCTACTGGGTCGCGATCGGCTACTGGTCGAACAGCTTCAGCGCGCTGATCCTGCCGCAGATGGTCCTGCAGTTCGTGGGTCAGGCCAACGAGGGAACCGCAGCGAGCCTTCTCAAATCCGTGGGCACGGTCGTCGCCATCTTTTGGCAGCCGATCGTCGGCGGCATCTCGGACCGCACGGTAACGCGTTGGGGCCGGCGCCGGCCGTTCATCTTCGCCGGCACGCTGGGGGACCTCGTTTTCCTGACCGCCATCGCTTTCACTGGCAATTACTGGTGGCTCGTCCTCTTCTACTTCCTGCTCCAGTTGGCATCCAACACGGCGCAGGCGCCTTACCAGGGCCTGTTGCCAGACATCGTTCCCCCGGTGCAGCGCGGAGAAGCCTCGGGCTACTACGGCGTGGCCAATCTAGTCGGCATTGCCAGCGGCACCGTGGGCGCCGGGCTCCTGCTGGCCCATTACGGTCGTGGTGCGGCGATTCTCTCGATCGCCGTAGTCCTGGTCACGACGATGCTCGTCACCGTTCTGCTGGCACCCGATCGTGCCCCGCGGGTGGAGCGGCAGTTCCAGGGCGTCGGTGAGATGTTGCGCAAGACCTTTGGCGTTCCCTTTGGCAACCGTCCGTTCGTCTGGCTGATGGTCTCGCGGCTTTTGATCTTCATGGGCTTCGGCGGCTTGCAGAACTACTCGTACTTCTACTTCGACAACGTGTTCTTCCACCACAACACAAGGGCGACTGCGATCGCCGCGTCGACGCTGCTCGGAATCGCGATCGGCGTTGCGGCGCTCGTCACCTGGCCGGCGTCGCGCCTATCGGACAGAACCGGGCGCAAGCCGTTGATCTTTGTCGCGGGCCTGTGTGGCGCGGTGGGGAGCCTGGTGCTCGTGTTCAGCCACTACCAATGGGTTCCCAGCTCGGTGGTCGATCCACTCGCAAACTTTCTGAAGGTCCCGGGCCTCGCCGCGCAGGCGACGCTCACCGGCCTGGTGATCGGGGTTGGCCTCGGCGTTTTTTTCTCGGTCGATTGGGCGTTCATCCAGGACATCATCCCGGCGCACGAGGGCGGGCTGTACATGGGCTTTTCGAACATCGCCACCGCCGGCGCGGGCATCATCGCCGTGGCGGTTGGAGGCCCGCTCCTCGACCTGTTCAATCGCGGCGCTCCAATCCTCGGGCTGCCGGGTGGGTTCCCTGTCGTGTTCGGGCTTTTCGTGGTGTGGTTCGTGGTCGGGTCGCTTAGCATCCTCAAGGTGCCGGAACGACGGAGGGTGTGACACTTCCCATGAACCTGGACGGCTTGAAGCCGTGGGGTGGCCTCGTCGGCGGTTCGCCGCCGGACGTGGTGGTCGCCGGCATCCCGTACGACGGCTCCGCCGTTTACCGGCGCGGCGCCTCGATCGCGCCGCGCACGATCCGCGCGATGTCGCCCGTGATGCCGCCGGTGACGGAAGACGGTCACCTCCTGACCGGGCTGCACGTCCAGGACATCGGCGACCTCGACGCCGGACGCGACATAGAAGGCGGCTGGATGGAGCCGATGCGTCGCCTTGCCGAGGTCCCGCCGGACCAGTTCCTGACCGTCCTCGGCGGCGACCACTGCACCGCGATCTCCACGCTGGCCGCGCAGGTGCGCAGACACCCGGGCCTCCACGTGCTGTGGGTCGACGCCCACCCTGACCTCTGCGACTTCTCGCGCGGCGGACACTGGACGTGCGGGTGCGCGCTGCGTCGCGCGCTCGAGGCGTCGGGCATCGAGCCGTCGCGCGTCGTGATCGCGGGCGGGCGCGACTACGACCCCGAGGAGATCGAGTTCATCGCCGCGAACGGGATCCTGCTCATCTCCTCGGCCGAGATCGCGCGCGACCTGCCCTCCGCGGCTGCCCGTATCGCGGGGCGCCTTGCCGGACAGAAGGTGCACGTGTCCTTCGATATCGACGTCCTCGACCCGGCGTTCGCGCCCGGGACCGAGATCCCTTCCGCCGGGGGCCTCTCCACGCGGCAGGCGCTCGACCTCTTGAAGTCCGCGACCGCCCGATCGGCCCTGGTCGGCCTCGACCTCGTCGAGGTCTCTCCGCCCGCCGATCCGACGGAGATCACGGTCCTCGCGGCCCTCAAGCTGATCTTCGAGGTTTGGGGGATGGTCAAGGCCGCCAAGGAGGCGAACCTCTCCGAAGCTCGTGGACAGCGCTGACGTAGTCATCGCCGGCGGCGGCGTCATGGGCTGCGCCCTCGCCTATCAGCTGGCCAGGCGAAACGTCGACGTCATCCTCCTCGAGCGCGAGACTCTGGGCTCTCAGTCCACCGGCAAGTGCGCCGGCGGCGTGCGGCAGCAGTTCTCGATGGAGGCAAACGTCCGCCTGCAGCGCATGTCGGTCCGCATGTTCGAGGAGTTCGAGCAGGAAACCGGGCATCCGGCCGACTTCCGCCAGATCGGCTACCTCTTCGTCCTCACGCTGCCACAGCACGTCGAGGACTTCGGCCACAACATGGACATGTGGCATCGCGTCGGGCTCACCGAGGCCCGGTGGGTCGATGCCGCGGAAGCGTCACGCATGGTGCCGGTTCTCAACGTCGACGACGTCCTCGGCTGCACGTACTGCCCGACCGACGGGATAGCGAGCCCGGCCGACGTGACGATGGGATACGTGTCCACGGCCCGTCGCCTCGGCGCACAGCTGCGCGAGGGCGTCGAGGTCGTCGGGGTGGACGTGACGGGCGGGCGGGTGCGGGGAGTGCGGACGTCGGAGGGCGAGATCGCGACCCGGCTCCTTTTCAACTGCGCCGGCGCCTGGTCGTCGTCCATCGGGCGCATGGCGGGACTGGAGATCCCGGTCCTTCCGTACCGCCGCCACGTCGTGGCCACCGACACCTTTTCCGCCGTGCCGCGGAACAACCCGATGACGGTCGACTTCCAGAGCTCGCTGTACTTCCACCCCGAAGGCGATGGAGTGCTGATCGGCATGAGCGACCGGGCCGAACCGCCGGGCTACGTCACGGAGGTGAACTGGGAGTTCCTGGAGAAGATGTTCGAGCAGGCTGCCATCCGCGCCCCGGCGCTGGCGACCGCCGGCGTCAAGACCGCGTGGGCCGGGCTGTACGAGTCGACCCCGGACCACCAGGCGATCCTCGGTCCCGTGCCGGAGGTAGAGGGGTTCTGGTGTGCGGCCGGGTTCAGCGGACACGGGTTCATGCAGGCGCCGGCGGCGGCGTTGCTGTTGGCGCAGCTGCTTCTGGACAAGCAATCCGAGATCGACATCAGCCCGTTCGCGTTCACCCGGTTCGCGAAGGGTTCGCTGGTGCGCGAGCGAAACGTGATCTAGTTCGTTCGAAACCCTCCGATAGTCGCGACTATCCGCCTGCTTCGCGGGCAAACCCCCGGTTAGTCGCGACTATCCGGCGTTCGGGCGGGCTATGTCGGCGAGCCCCCTTAGAGGCGAAGACTTACCTCCTGGACACGAGGGCAAGGATCATCAGGCCCAGGCCCCCCAGGAGCAGGACGAACCCGCATCCCATCGAAGCCACCGTGTAGAGGATCCCGCCGGTGGCGGCGTAGGTCTCGGGGTATCTCTCCCGGCCCCGGCGCCGCCGCAGGGCCGCGACGATGGCGGCGATCCCGAGCAGGAAGGCGAATATGCCCAGAACAAAACCGCTCGAGGTCGCCCCAGCCACTGAAGTTCAGTATCCCTCCGATACGATTCTCACCCGTGGCGAGGATCCTCTTACTGGGTTCGACTGGTTTCGTCGGCCGCGCTGTGTCCCACAAGTTCCTGGACGCCGGCCACCAGCTCCGCGTGCTCGTCCGCGACCCGATGAAGGCCGCCGCCTTCAAGGTCCGCGGCGCCCAGGTGGTCGTCGGCGACGCGCTCGACCCGAACGTCGTGACCCAGGCGGCGACAGGGGTCGAGCACGTCGTCAGCCTGGTCGCCGTGCGTCGCAACCGGCCTCAGTCTTACCTCGCCGTCAACGTCGATGGGCCGAGGATGCTGGGGCAGGCCGCGATCGCGGCGCGCGTCCGGTCGGTGGTCTTTGTCAGCGCGATCGGGTCGAAGCTCGACCCGCACTTCAAATACTTCACGTCGCGGTGGATGGGAGAGCAGGAGCTCGCCAAGACAGGCGTCGCCGGGACGATCCTGCGGTTTTCGATCATCATCGGCGAGGACGGCGGCATCGTGAAGGACTTCGAGCGGGCGCTCAGGGGTCCGTTCGCGATCATCCCCGGCAGCGGCCAGACCCAGATCCAGCCCATCCTTCGCGAAGACGCGGCGCGCTGCGTCGTCGAGGCGGTGACCAAGCCCGAGCTCCTGGGCAAGATCATTGAGCTCGGCGGTCCCGAGGTCGTGACCTACGAGACGATCTTCGACTGGTTCCTGCAGGCGCGCCGGATCAAGAAGACGAAGCTCAAGTTGCCGACCGTGCTGCTGGCGCCCGGCGCGATCGCAATGGAGGCGGTGATGAAGGATCCGCCGGTCACCGCCGACGAGCTGCGCATGGTCGAGCAGCCAAACCTGGCGGCGGGCATCGACTCGGTGAGCTCCCAGTTCGGCTGGCGACCGAGCCTTCCCGGCGCTTGGGCGCCGACACACTGGGCGAGGCGCGCGTAGAGCGCGTCCGTGCGTTCTTCGGGCTGCCGCTGCCCGAGGAGCACCGTGAGGAGCTGGGGCGATACCTGGCCGGTTGCGTTGCGCTCGCGCCCGAGTTTCGCTGGACGCCGGCCGAGAATCTCCATCTCACGGTCCGGTTTCTCGGCCACGTCGAGCGGGCGCTGGCCGAGGGCATCGCCGAACGTGTCGAGGCCGCGCACCCCGCGGCCTTCGAGCTCGCCTTGGGCGAGATCGGCTCATTCAAAGGCGGCCGCCTGGCGCGGGTGGTCTGGCTGGGCCTGCGCGAAGGCGCCAGGGAGATCGGACCGCTGGCGGAGCTCGTGGAGGCTGAGTCGGTGCGCGCCGGCCTGGAGCCCGAAAGCCGCCGCTACCACGCGCACGCCACCCTGGCTCGAGCCCGGCCGCGAGACGGCGCCGTCTTGCCTCAGCTGCCGCCACCGCCCTCCCTCGATGCCTGGCGCGCCCACGAGCTGGTCCTGTTCCAGAGCCATCTCGGCAGAGGCGGTTCGGTCTACGAGCGGCTCCGGGTGATCAGCCTGCGCTGACGCCCGCCTGGGCGCACTCCAGGTCTTGCTCGGGCCGGCCGCCGCTCACCCCGACCGCGCCGACCACCGCGTCATCCTTCTTCACCAGCACCGAACCAAGCCCGGGAACGATGGGCATGCGGGTGAGCCGGTCGGCCACGCTGAAGAAACCCGGCCGGTCTTTCGCCAGGTCGGCGAGGGCTGCGCCATCGCGGTGAAGCATCACCGCGCCCACGGCCTTCGACTCTGCGACCTGAGACGTGAGCGGGGCTGCCCCGTCCATGCGGGCGAGGGCAACCAGCAGTCCGCCCGCGTCGACCACCGCGACAGTGACGCGGATGCCGAGGTCGCGTGCCTTGCCATGCGCCCGGTCGATGATTTCCTGCGCCGTCGACAGGTCCATCGGCCCGCAAGTTTCAGGCTCCCGGGCGGCTACTTGTCACAAGTTGGCGGCGAACTGACTTTTGGACTTGCGTGCCGGAACGGTGGGCCTTACCTTTCATCACGGCCCCGAGGGAAACGTTCGAGGGGGCGACAACAGGGCCGCAAGGCCATGTAGTTGCTCCCGAGAGGCGATCCGTCGGGGTCACTTCTTTTTCCGGGGAATCTCAGCGTTGCCCTGGCGATCGGGCTATGCCCGGTCGTAACCCGCGTTCCCTGGTCGAAGCCAAGCGTTGGTTGGCGGCAGGGCAATCAAGACCAAGCCCAACCTTGCCCGGAAGGGGTTCGGGCCCCGAATCCGGCGCGAAGTACCGTCGGTTGCGCATTCGGTGGCGAAGCGCCGTTGAGGGGCCCAGCGAAGGGGAAACCCGGGAGGGTTTCCCCTACGAACCACCATCCGTCGGGGTCACTTCTTTTTCGGGCTCACCTCTTTGCGCGGAAGTAAACCCAGACCTCCGCGTTACGCTGCACGACCGTGAGCGTCGCCCAACGCCCCCGCAAGCAAGTCGAGCGATCGCGGCCGACCGCGCTCGAGCTCTCGATCGTCATGCCCTGCCTCAACGAGGTCGAGACGCTGGGCACCTGCATCCACAAGGCGCAGAGGGCGATCGCCAGGCACCATCTCCACGCGGAGATCATCGTCGCGGACAACGGCAGCACCGACGGTTCGCAGGCGGTGGCGAACGAGCTGGGGGTGCGCGTGGTCGAAGTCGCGCGCAAGGGCTACGGCAGCGCGCTGATCGGCGGCATCGCCGCCGCGCGGGGCAGCTTCGTGATCATGGGCGACGCCGACGACAGCTACGACTTTACCGCCATTGGCACGTTGCTCCACAAGCTCCGCGACGGATACGACCTCGTCATGGGCAACCGCTTCGCGGGCGGCATCCGGAAAGGCGCGATGGTGTGGTCGCATCGCTGGGTCGGTAATCCCGTGCTGACTTTCATCAGCCGCGTTTTCTTCCACACGCCTGTGGGCGATATGCACTGCGGCCTGCGCGGCTTCCGCAAGGACGCATACGACAGGCTGCGACTGCGCGCGACCGGCATGGAGTTTGCCAGTGAGATGGTCATCAAGGCCTCGCTGCAGCGCATGAAGATCGCCGAGGTTCCGGTCACGCTGAGCCCCGCCGGCCGCTCGCGGCCGCCGCACCTGCGCACGTGGCGCGACGGATGGCGCCACCTGCGGTTCATGCTCCTGTTCAGCCCGCGGTGGCTGTTCCTGTACCCCGGCATCGTGCTTCTCGCAGCGGGACTGCTCGCCGGCGCCTTTCTTGAAACCGGCCCGAAGCAGCTCGGCGCGGTGCAGTTCGACATCCACACGCTGCTTCTCGCGGGGTTCTCGAGTCTGATCGGTTACCAGCTGGTCGTGTTCGCCGTCTTCACCAAGGTCTTCGCCATGGAGCAGGGCTTCCATCCGCCGAACCCGAGCTACCGCGCGATGTTCCGCTACGTCAGCCTCGAGACGGGCCTGGCGGTCGGGGCGCTGATGCTCGTGCTGGGTGTCGCCGGAATCGCACTCGCCGTGATCAGCTGGCGCTCGGTGGGGTTCGGGTCGCTAGATCCTCGCCTGACCATGCGCGAGGTCATCCCGGCCGCCGTGCTGTTGACGCTCGGCGTGCAGACGATATTCGCCAGCTTTTTCCTGAGCATCCTGGGACTCGAATCCGAGGATCAGTAGCCAGACCAGGTTCCACGCGAGTTGGGGCGCGGGCTGACCGAACGTCAGCACCTGCATGGTGACGAAGCCGGCGGCGAGCCAGGCCTTGTGGAACAGCGACGGCGCGCCGCGCAGCACGAGCCACGCAGCGAGGAGAAGATTGCTGTAGTCGGGCTGGTGGAGGTGGAACGAGACCATCAGCGAGCCGAGGAGTCCGGTGGCGAAGAGGACGTCGAGGTCCTCGCGGCGCCTCCAGGCGACGACCAGGCAGAGAACGCCCTGCACAGCAAGGACCACGTAGGTCACCGCGCCAACTCCGAAGAGATAGGCGACCGTGAAGAACGAATGCCCTGCGTCGGTCTGGATCCACAGCAGCGTCTGCCAGAACTCGCGCAAGCCCGACGTGCCCAGTGAGACGGCGCCAAGACCGGCGAGCACCGCGCCGCTTACGGCCCACGCGGCGACCGGCCGCCAGCGTCCGGCGACGATGAGGCAGAGCGGGACCATGATCACGACCTGCGGCTTGAGGGCCGTGGCGAAAGCGAGCGCAACGCCCGCGGCGACGGCGCGATCGCGTCGAATCAGCGACCACGCGGTGGCGACGAGCGCGAGGACCAGGAACGTGGGCTGGCCGAAGTAGAACGCCTCCATCACGGGCCAGAGCGCGAGGCCGGCCAGCAGCATCGCGACCTTGCCCAACCCGCGGAACGGCGCGGCCAGGTACCAGGTCCACACGAACGCCGCCAGGCCGACCAGCGTCCAGATCAGGTACGCGACTGGTTCCGGGAAGGCGACCAGGGGGGCCCACAGCCACGCCAGTAGAGGTGGGTTGATGAACGTTCCGCCCGGGTGGATGGTGTTCTGCGGCGGCGGAAAACCCGCCGACAGCGCGCGGAGCAGGTCGAGGTCGTAGATGCGCGACCAGCCGTAGCGAAGGCCTGCCTCGGCGGCGACGTAGTCGTACCGCACGTCGTCGTGGATGGGAATCCGGGCATAAGCGATCACCCACAGCGCAGTGCTGTAGAGCGCGCCCCACGCCGCGGCCAGGGTCGCGGCCGCGAGGGGCAGCGGGGGTCTAGCCGCGACCGGGTTTTTCGCCAACGTACAGCGTCTGCTTGCCGAACAGAAGCCATGCCGGTGGGAATGCGAGGTACGCCCGCACCAGCGCGGGGCTCTGCGGCAGCCGGCTCTTGGTCGTGTACGGAAGGAACCGCGCGATGACCTGCTGCGTGCGAAAGCCGGCCATCCGTGCGGCCTCGGCCAGGCTCTTCTCGGTCAGCGCGGTCTGGTGGTCGATGAAGTCCCAGTACCTGCCGCCGACCAGGCGGATGTTGGGCTGCAGGATCAGGATGCGGCCGCCGGGCTTGAGGAGCGCATAGGCGACACGGAGCTGCTCGAGCACGGCTTCCGTGGAGGGCAGGTGCTCGAGGTAGTTGCTGAAGAACGCGAGGTCGAAGTAATCGTTGGGCACGACCTCGTCGAGCTCGAGCCCGCTCGCGTGGACGAAGCGCACGTCCCGCGGCAGCTCGTCGCCGACGGGGCGGATGTCGGTCGCCCAGCGCTCGCGGGCGTGGATGTTGCGAATGAAGTAACCGACGTCGCAGGCGATGTCGATGACCCTGGCGTCAGGCTCGATGTAGCGCTGAAAGAACCTGCCCAGCTCGCGCCAGATGGCGTCCTTGGCGGCCTTGTCCTTCTCGTCGAAGCGGAGGTCGTAGACCTCCTTGAGCACGATCGGAGGCGTTTCGTGGGCGATGTGGTGCCGTTTCTCGGGGGCGGACATGGCTTTGGTGGCGAAAACCTTAACGCTGGAGGCGCCGAAATTCAGGCCCTATCAGTAAACGGGGCTCTCCACGGTGACCGCCTCCAGCCACTTCCGGCAGGCAGTGAGGAATCGGGCGGCCTGGAGCCCGTCCAGGACCCTGTGGTCGAACGAGAAGCAGAGGTACATCATCGGCTTGATCCCGATCAGCCCTTGTACGGCCACGGGCCGCTCGACGATCGCCTCCATGGTCAGGATTCCGGCCTGCCCTGGGTTGATCACCGAATAGCTGAACAGCGTGCCGAAGGTGCCGGAGTTGTTGACGGTGAACGTCGCCCCGGCGAGCTCGTCGGCCTTCAGCTGCTTGTTCCGGGCCCGTCCGGCGAGGTCGTTGACCGCGCGGGCCAGGCCGGCAATCGAAAGGCCGTCGGCTTTCCGCACCACCGGCACCAGGAGCGTGTCCTCCATCCCCACCGAGATGCCGAGGTTGATGTCGCGGTGGACGATCAGCTCGGTCTCATTGAAGGTCGCGTTGACGTGCGGGTTCTCGCGCAGCGCGGAAAGCGTGGCGGCCATCACGTAGGGCAGGTAGGTCAGCGAGAAGCCTTCCTGCTTCTGGAAGGCGGCCTTGTTGGCGTTGCGGTTGGCGACCACGCCCGACATGTCGGCTTCCTGCGTCTGCCAGGCATGGGGGATCGTCTGCTTGGCGCGGGTCATGTTGTCGGCGATCAGCTTGCGGACCCGGGTGAGCGGGACCACCTCGTCGCCCTCGCCCGCGCTGACCGGGGCCGGCGCCGGAGCGACGGGCGCGGCGGGGGCGGCCTTGGCCCTGGCCGCGTAGTCCTGGACGTCCTTCTTGGTCACGCGGCCGCCGAGGCCGGTGCCGGTGACCCTGGAGAGGTCGACGTTGAGATCGGAGGCGGCCATCTGCACGCCGGGGGAGTAACGATGCGGCTCTTCCTGCTTAAGCCCCTCACCCCGACCCTCTCCCCGAGGGGGAGAGGGAGGAGAGCCCTCGGTCTTGAGCCCCTCACCCCGACCCTCTCCCCGAGGGGGAGAGGGAGGAGAGCCCTCGCTCTTAAGCCCCTCACCCCGACCCTCTCCCTGAGGGGGAGAGGGAGAAACCTCGGTCTTGAGGCCCTCACCCCGACCCTCTCCCGCTGGCGCGGGAGAGGGGGCAGGGAGCTCACCCCGACCCTCTCCCGGTGGCGCGGGAGAGGGGGCAGGCCCCTCACCCCGACCCTCTCCCCGAGGGGGAGAGGGAGGAGAGCCCGCTGGCGCGGGAGAGGGGGTTTGCACGGCCCCGTCCCCGGTCTCCACGACTGCGATCTCGGCTCCCGCCTGCACGGTCTGGCCTTCCTTGGCCAGGATCTCGCGCAGGATCCCAGACACCGGGGCCGGCACCTCGGCGTTGACCTTGTCCGTGTCCACCTCGAGCATCGGCTCGAACTCGACCACCCTGTCGCCAGGCTTGACCAGCCACTTCGAGATCGTGCCCTCGTGCACCGACTCGCCCAGCTGCGGCATCACGACGCGTGTGGTCTTGCCGGCCATCAGTACTCCGCCAGGTCCTTCAAGACCTTGGTGATCTTGTCCGGCGTGGGCATGAAGTACTCCTCCATCGGCACCGCGTAAGGCATCGACGGCACGTCGAGCCCGCCAAACCGCTTGACCGGCGCGTCGAGCCAGCGCCACGCCTCGTCGGCGATCAGCGCCGCGACCTCGGAGCCGATGGAGACGCTGAAGTTGTCCTCGTACAGCACCAGGCACTTGCCCGTCTTGCGTGCCGACGCGATGATCGCCTCCTTGTCCAGCGGATAGACGGTGCGCAGGTCGATGATCTCGACGCTCACGCCGTCCGCCTCGAGGGTCCTGGCTGCCTCGGCGGCATAGTGGACCATCAGCCCGTAGCAGAAGACGGATATATCGCTGCCTTCACGGAAGGTGCGCGCCTTCTGCAGCGGGATCAAGTATTCGCCCTTCGGCACCGGCTCCTTGAACATGCGATAGAGGCGCTTGTGCTCGAAGAAGAGGACAGGGTCGGGGTCGCGGATGGCTGCCAGCAGCAGACCCTTCGCCTCGTACGGGCTCGACGGGATGACGATCTTCAGACCAGGTGTCGCAAACCGCGCCTCGATCGATTGCGAGTGGTAGAGCGCGCCGTGCGCGTGGCCGCCCATCGGCGCGCGGACGACCATCGGCACCGACCAGTCGCCGTCGCTGCGGTAGCGGTACTTGGCCGCCTCATTGGTGATCGAGTTGAACGCCATATGCGCGAAGTCGGTGAACTGGATCTCCGCCACCGGCCGCTTGCCCGCCACTGCCAGGCCCAGGGCGACGCCGACAATCGACGACTCCGCCAGAGGCGTGTCGATGACGCGCGCCTCGCCGTACTTCGCGCGCAGGCCGTCAGTGACCAGGAACACGCCGCCCTTCTTGCCGACGTCCTCGCCGAGCACCATCACGCGCTCGTCGCGCTCCATCTCCTCGGTCAGCGCAGAACGAAGCGCCGCGACCATGTTCATCTCGTCGGTCTCGAGGCCGGCGGCGGGCTCGATCGCCTTCGGGAACTCGACCGCGTAGACGTTGGTCAGCGCGTCCTCGGGCCGCGGGTCGTCCGCCTCCATGCCCTGCTTGGTCGCGGCCGTGACCTCTTCTTTGACCTGCTCCTCGAACTCCGTCACCTGCTTGGCGGTCAGCACGCCCTCCTCGATGAGCTGCTTCTTGAAGCGCTCGAGGCAGTCGTTCTGGGCAAGCATGTCGATCTCTTCCTGCGAGCGGTAGCGGCGCTGGTCGTCTTCCGACGAGTGAGCGCCGAGCCGGTCGACCAGGCACTCGATGAGCGTCGGTCCGTTACCCGCGCGGGCGCGGGCGACCGCCTCCTTGGAGACGACGTAACAGGTCACGGGGTCGCGGCCGTCGACGGTCACGCCGGGGAATCCATACCCGGCCGCGCGCTGGGCGACGTGCTCGATCGCGTATTCCTTGTCGAACGGCGTCGAGATGGCGAAACCGTTGTTCTCGCAGACGAAGACCTCGGGCAGCTTGTAGATCGCGGCGAAGTTGAAAGCCTCGTGCGCGTCGCCTTCGGCGCCGGCGCCTTCGCCGTGGCAGGTCATCAGGACCTTGTCGGTCCCGTCCATCTTCAACGCGTACGCCACGCCCGCGCCGCGCACCATCTGCGTCGCGACCGGCGATCCGCCGGAGGTGATGTTCAGGCGCGAGTCGGAGAAGTGTCCGGGCGTCTGCTTGCCGCCTGACGCGGGGTCGGCGGACTTGGCCAGCACCGCCAGCATCAGGTCCAGCGGCGTCATGCCCATGCGCATGCACAGCACGACGTCGCGGTAGTAGGGCGCCAGCCAGTCGTACTTCGGCCTGAGCGGCCAACCGACGCCGATCTGCGCCGCCTCGTGCCCGGCGACCGAGATGATGAACGGTGCGCGGCCCTGGCGGTTCAGGACCTGGAAGCGGTAGTCGATTTGCCGGCCGAGAAGTATGTAGTGGAACCACTCGGTGAGCACGTTCTCATCGAGGTCAGTGTCGCGCCACGCGACCGGCTCCTGGAACCGCCACTCAGGGGCGAATGCTTCTTCGCGAGACTTCGTCGTTTGAGCCATCGGAACTAGATGTGAATCGCGTGGCCGTCCACGGCCATCGCCGCCTCCATCACCGCCTCGCTCAGCGTCGGGTGCGGGTGGATGTTGCGGCCGAGCTCCCAGGCGTCGCCCTGGAAGAGCTGAGTCAGCGCGGGCTCGGCGATCAGCTCGGTGGCGCTGGCGCCCACGATGTGGGTGCCGAGCAGCTGGCCGGTCTTCGCGTCGGCGACGACCTTGACGAATCCACCGGTCTCGCCGTGGATCTGCGCGCGGCCGATGGCAGAGAACGGGAACTTCCCGACTTTCACCTCGTGACCTTGGTCCCGTGCCTGCTTCTCGGTCAGACCGACGGACGCGATCTGCGGGTGCGAGTAGGTGCAGCGGGTGATCAGGTTCTGGTCCATCGGCGCCAGGCGCTGGCCGGCGATGTCCTCCGCGGCGACGATGCCTTCGTGCGAGGCGGCGTGCGCGAGAAGGAAGCCGCCGATGACGTCGCCGATGGCGTGGATCGAGTCCACCGACGTACGCATCCACTCGTCGACCTTGATGAAACCGTTGGGCTGCGTCTGCACGCCCACCTGCTCCAGGCCAAGGTCCTTGGACACGGCGGCGCGTCCCACCGCGACGAGGAGCTGGTTGGCCCACACCTCGCCCTGGTCGGTCTCGACGCTGACGCCGCCGCGCGACTTCTTGGCGCCGCTGACCTTGACGCCGAGCCGGCAGTCGATGCCGGCCTTCTTGAAGGCGGCGAGCATCTCCTTGGAGACGTCCTCGTCCTCGAGGGGCACCAGCCGGTCGAGCGCCTCGAGCAGCGTGACCTTGACACCGAGCTGGTTGTAGAGGGTCGCGAACTCGACGCCGACGGCGCCCGCGCCGATGATGCAGATCGACTCGGGGACCTCCTTGGCCAGGACGGCGTTGTCCGATGAGACGATGAACTGGCCGTCGAGCTCGAGGCCGGGGAGGGTCTTCACCGTCGAGCCGGTGGCGACGATCAGGTTCTTGGCCCGCACCAGGCGGCCGTTGGCCTCGATCGTGTTCTTGTCGCGCAGACGGCCGCGCGCCTGGACGACCTCGACCTTGTTCTTCTTCATCAAGAACTGGACGCCCTTGTACAACGTGCCTACGACGGCGTCGCGGCGCTCGGCGATCTTCGGGTAGTCGAAGCCGACGACCTCGGCCTTCAGGCCGAACTCAACGCCGCGGGCGGCGACACGGTGGTACAGCTCCGAGGACTCCAGCAGGGCCTTGGTCGGGATGCAGCCGATGTGGAGGCAGGTCCCGCCGAGCTTATCAGCCTCGACCAGCGCGACCTTCAAGCCCAGCTGGGAGGCCCGGATGGCGGCTGGGTAACCACCCATCCCGCCGCCGAGGATCGCCACGTCGAAGTCGAAATCAGCCACTGGATTCAAGTGTAGGGATCGTCAACAAGCTGGCTTCCTCAGACGGGCCTTTGCGGCGTAGTAATCGTCCCTGTCGCGCACCTGGGTGCCCGCGACCGGGTCGCCGTAGAGGCCGACCGCCCGGTAGTAGGCCGGCGGGCTGACCCCCGGCATGATGAGCACGTCGGCGTTGCTCGACCCGTCGAGGCAGGGGTCGGAGCGCTCGGCAGCGAGAGCTTGCAGGTCGGCCTGGGCGCGCTGCATCTGGGCCGTCTTGGCGGCCGTGTACTCGGCGAGCAAAACGGCGCCGTTGAAGGCAGCCAGGAACGCGCAGGCGACCAGGGCGGGTCGCCAGGTGCCGCGCCACGGGAGGTCCCGGGCGGCGTCCGCAACTAAAAGGATCCACAGCAGCGGCTACGTACACGTAGCGGGACGCGCCCGATTGCTGCCAGCCGAGCTGTGCCCGGGTCGCGCCGGCGACGAGGAAGAAGCTGACGAGCCCGGCGCCGATCCCGATCGCGAACGGATCGAGGCCGCGCACCCGCCAGCGCCATGCCAGGACGGCCATCGCGGCGGCAAGGAGGACGTAGCCGATCCAGCCGCTCGTGCCGATGATCCCCGCGATCCCCTGGCTGAGGCCCCAGACCGTGTAGAGGGGATCGATCAGCAGGTTGGCGGCGGTTGGCTGCGGGTTCGGGTGCTCGCCGAAGCGGCCGAAGGCCACGTACCAGGCGACCAGGGCCACGCCCGGCGCGGCGAACCACCGCAGCTCGCGTCGCCGCCCGGGGGTGAGCAGCAGCTGCACGACCGCCGCGACGACAAAAACGAGGCCGGTGCCCGCGAAGGTCAGCGAGACCGTGAGCAGCGCCGCGGCCAGCGCCGGCCGCCGGCTGTCGACAGCGATCATCGCCCCGAGGCCGAAGGCCATCGAGACGAGCCAGCCGATCTGGAACGCCCACAGCAGGTCCTCCCAACCCGCGCCCAGGAGCAGAAATATGAGTGCGGCCGCGGTCGCGATCAGCTCGCCGGACCGGCGACGGACGAGCTCGAAGAGAAGCATCACATTGGCGAGGTGGGCGATGAGCAGCACGGCCATGTAGGGCACGTACGAGCGCAGGCCTACCGTGTTGAGCAGCACGGTGTAGGTCAGCTTGAGGAGCATCGTCGGGTGTTCGTTGTGGGGTTCGAAGTACGACCAGAAGGTCCAGTCCGGCGAGGTGGCGATGAACGTCCACTCGTCGAAGTAGTAGGTGAATGTGCGCGTGAACCACAGGAGGACGGCGAACAGCACGACGCCGGCGGCGAGCACGATCCATCGCGCATGTGGGACGCGAACGCCGGCCGCGGTCATGAGCTCAGGCGGCGACCGTCGACGCGGTTCGTGGCGTGGAGAACATCGCCGCGAACCAGATCGCCACGCCGACCAGGATCGGCAGCGGCGTGAGCGGCCAGGCGAACTCGCCCGCGACGGCGATCACGAGCAGGAGCAGGCGCAGCGGGATCGAAGGGCCCTCGCGCCAGAAGAGCCAGGCGGCCAGGACCAGGATGGTGAAGTCCTGGAGGTGCCAGTAAGTAGCGCCAAGCGCCGTGGCGACGATGCCCAGGGCGAAGACGCGCGCGTGGCCGCTGTGCCGATTCATGTACGCGGCCACGACGGCCGCGGCGACGACGAGGCCCTGGGCGACATAGCTCAGAACGCCTGGGCCGAGCACGAACGCCAGGGTGAAGTAGCGGTTGTTGGTCACGTGCTGCGCCTCGCTCAACAGGCCCAGGTAGTCGTTGAGGCCTTGCTGCCCGATCACGGCGAGCGACGCCGTCGCCAGGACCAGGGCGGTCGCCGCCCAGGCCGCGACGATCTTCCACCGGCCCGCCAACAGCAGCACCAGCGGCATGATGAGCAGCAGCTGGGGCTTGATCACCGACAGGCCGAGCACGACACCCGCGATGTATTGGCGATTCGCTTCGGCGAGCCGCCAGGCGATCGCTGCGAGCCCAAGGATCACGAGGTCGGGCTGGGCCAGGCTGAAGCCGTAAAGCAGCGGGTACCAGGCCAGGGCGCCGAGAAGCCAGAGCAATCGAAAGGGCATCGCTCCAGGCGCGGCGAGCCACCACGCCGCAATCAGCGCGGCGAGCGAGAGCGCGAGCCAGAGATAAGTGGCTCCGGCCGCGCCGAAGACGCTGAGCGGCAGGACGATCCAGGCGAACGGAGGTGGCGACACGAAGCGCTCGCCGTCGTTGAACGCCGCGTGCGGCCGGAGCTGAGTGAACAGGTCGTGCTGCAGCGTCAGCGAGTAGACGTGGCTCCAGCCGTGCTCGAGGCCGATCCGGGCGCCGATGTAGACGAGGGTCAGGTCGTTGTCGAGGATGTCGGCGCGCAGCGGGACGGCGACGACGAACCATCCGGTCAGAGCGAGGGCGATGAGCAAGAACCATCCGAGCGCGACGGCGCCGAGGTTCGACCAGAAAGCCGAATCCCGCGGGAGGCTTAGCCGCGCTCGGCCAGGGGCACTGGCTTCCGCGGCTCCGGTCCGATGTATTCCGATTGCGGCCGGATTATGCGGTTGTGGGCCACCTGTTCGAGCACGTGAGCGCTCCAACCGGCGACGCGGGCCGTGGCAAACGTCGGCGTGAAGAACTCCTTGGGCAGGCCGATCGCCTGCAGCACGCCGGCCGAGTAGAACTCGACGTTGGTCGACTGAGGCCGTTCCGGGTGCTCCTCGTGCAGGATCCGCAGCGCAACCTCCTCGACCCTCGAGGCAAGGGCGTAGAACTTCGGGTTCATCCGCTCGCACATCGCCTTGAGGATCTGCGCGCGCGGGTCGTACACCCTGTAGACGCGGTGCCCGAAGCCCATGAACCGGACGCCGCGCTTGCGGGCGTCCCGCATCCAGGGTTCGGCGTTCTCCGGCGCGCCTATCTGCTCGAGCTGCTCGATCACAGCCGACGGCGCGCCGCCGTGGGCGGGGCCCTTGAGCGCGCCGATGGCGCCGACCAGCGCCGAGGTCAGGTCTGACTCCGTCGAGGCGATGACTCTGGCCGTGAACGTCGAGGCGTTCATGCCGTGGTCCGCAAGCAGGACCAGGTACGTGTTGAGCGCCCTCACGATCTCGGGGCTCGACTCCTTGCCGTTCATCATGTAGAGGTAGTTCGCCGCGTGCCCGAGGTCGGGGCGCGGCTCGACCGGTTCGAGTCCCTGCTGCCGGCGGTGGAAGGTCGCGAGGATGGTCGGGAACGACGCGGTCGCGTGCACGGCGAGCGGTCGCGTCGGCTTCGCCAGGCGATGCTCCACGCCCTGGACGGAGACGATGCTGCGCAGCACGTCCATCGGGTCGGTGTCCTTCGGGAGCGCGTCCAGCGCAGTGTTCGCTGCTCCGGTCAGGTCGCGGTTGGCAGCAAGCTCGGAGGTAAGCACGTCGAGCTCGGCGCGCTTTGGCAGGGCGCCCTCCCAGAGCAGGAACGCGACCTCCTCGAACGACATCTCCTCCGCGAGGTCGGCGATCACGTAGCCCTGGTAGACGAGCCGGCCGTTGGCGCCGTCGACCATCGAGATGGCCGTCTGCGCCCCGATGATGCCCTCGAGGCCGGGGACGTATGTGTTGCTGGCGCTCACCGCTTGGCGAGCTGCGCTGGCTTTTTTCCGGGCTCGGGCCCGACCCACTTCGAGGCGGGGCGGATGAGGCGCAGGTCGGAGAGCGATTCGAGGACGTGCGCGGTCCATCCGGCCACACGCGACGTGGCGAAGATCGTGGTGAAGAGCTCCTTCGGAATCCCGGCGCCGGTGAGCACCACCGACGCCCAGAAGTCGACGTTGGTGGCGTTGGGACGGTCGGGGTGGGCGTCGTGGAGGATCTTCAGCGCGACCTCCTCGGTGCGGGCGGCGGTGCGGTGCAGCTCCGGCGCCGCGGTCTTTGCCATCTCGCGCAGGATCTTGGCCCGAGGGTCGTACGTGCGGTAGACCCGGTGACCGAAACCGCTGAACCGCTCGTGCCGCGCGTGCGCCTCGTTGAGCCACTTATCGGCGTTCTCGGCCGTGCCGATCTTGTCGAGCATGTTGCGCGCCGCGAGGGTGGCGCCGCCGTGGGCCGGGCCTTTCAGCGCGGCGATCGCGCCGACGACGCACGAGGTCAGGTCGCTGCCCGTGGAGGCGACGACGCGCGCGGCGAAGGTCGACGCGTTGAGACCGTGGTCGGCGAGCAGCACGAGGTAGGTGTCGACGAGATGAGCCTTCTGCGGGTCAGGCTCCTTGCCTTCGAGACACCAGAGCAGGTAGGCGGCGTGGCCGAGGTCCTCGCGAGCCTCGACCGGCTCCTTACCCTGTCGCCGCCGGTACGCCCCGCCGACGATGGTTGGAAAGACCGCGGTCAACGCGACTGCTTCGTCGAGGCTCGGCTTGGTCAGCGATGGGCTAGCTCCCTGCGCCGACACGACGGTGCGCAGGACGTCCATCGGGTCGATGGACGCCTCCATCGCCGTGAGCGTCTTGCGCGCGGAATCCTTGAGCTTGTGTGCTCCGGCCATCTGTTGACGTAGGGCGTCAAGGTCGTTTTCGTTCGGAAGCTCTCCGTGCCAGAGGAGATACGCGACCTCCTCATAAGTCGTGACCGGCACGAGGTCCTCGATGAGGTAACCGCCGCGATAGATGAGGCGCCCGTTCGCGCCGTCGACCTCGCTGACAGCGGTCTCGGCGGCCACCACACCTTCCAGCCCGGGGCTGAACTCCGCCACTTCGAGACTAATAGTAGGTGGAGCCAGTTTTTCAACGGCTACAGTTGGCGCACGTGGAGCGGACCTCCGTGCGCGTCACATCGCTTGTCGCGTTCGCGGTCGTGGTCGCGGTCGACGGACTCTACATCGGACTGATCAACGGGCAGGGCCCGTCCGCCCAACCGTACATCCCGCGCTTCGTCGGCGCCTACCTGGCGGTGATGGCGGCGCTGATCGTCATCGCATTGCTGCCGCGGCCGGAGATCGCGACCATCCGGGCGCCCCTGCGCGCCGCGGTGGCGGCCGGCCTCCTGACCGCCGGTGTCTTCGCCGCCTTCTCCATCGGCCTGCCGCTTGTCGTCGCCGGTATCCTGGTCGGCTTCTCGTTGAGCCGGACGCAGCGAGAGCCCAGGCGCGGCGTGGCCCGCCTGTCAGGACTGGTCGCCGCCGCATTGACGGTGGGAGTCCTGATCGGCGGGCTCGACGTCACCCAGCGCCTCATCGTGTGCCCGGATTCGGGCCAGGTGGCTGGCGGAGGGTCAGGACTGGTGAGCGGGAGCTATCAGTACGAGTGCAACAACGGGCGGCTGACAATCCACAACCGCTGATTTCATAACCATTCACGTGGGGCCACGTTGCCGCTGTATGACCCCGATGGTGCGGCGCTGGATCTGGATTGTTGCGGCGGCGGCGGTGCTTGGCGCCGGCTGCGGGTCGGCCAACGGGCCGGCCACAGCAAGCGCTCAACCCAACGCATGTGCTCCAGCCGGGACCAACCTGGCGCTGGTCACACTCCGCGGCAGCACGCAGATCGTGATCCAGGACATCACTGACATCAATCACCCCCGAACACTTGGAACTCTGGGCACCAGCCTGGCGTCACTCGGTGCGAGGCCGGCCTTGGAAGGCATCTCTGGCCAGTTCATCAGCGCCAGCGAGGTGTCGAACACTGATGAAAACAACGATTCTTATGACGCTTCCCAAGTATTTCGTCGATGCATTTCGGGCTCAGCGAGCCCGATGGTCACCAAGACCGACAAGCGTTTGATTCTGTTCGCATGGAGTCGTGACGGACGTTCCCTGGCTTATCTCAGCCCGACCGACGCAGGGAGCGAGCTCCATCAGGTACGGGCAGGTGAGGACAGAACGCTCGCGGTGCTGCCTCTGCCTGGGCTTGGCGGCGGATGCGAAGTGGCGCCCTGTCCGGGACCCTTTCAGAACCCGGGCGACACGTGGCACTACCGCCTCGCCTACTCGCCCGATGGCAACTACATCTCGATGGTTCAGAACGGGATCACCAGCTACCTGCGGATCTTCACTACGGACGGTAAGCAGGTGGCCGCCACGGATTCAGCTGGAACGACGATGTCGGTCTGGTCGGGAAACAGCCTCTACTTCCGGGACTCTGTTGGCGTCGAGGTCTGGCGCAACGGTGCGGTTTCTACGGTTCTTCGCGGCGTCTCGTGGATCAGGCCCAAGGCATCATCTGACGGGCGTTTCATCGTCTACGAGGCTCGAGAGCTCGGCGCGGCCAACGTATTCGTCCTCGACACGGCAACGGGCCAGGTCCGCGCCCTGGGTGCGGGTTCCGAGCCGGCATTCCTGACTTCAGGGTATGTGTGGTTCGAGACAGAGCCGCCTTGCGTTCCGTCGGGCACCTGTCAGGCGGGCTTTCCGGGGATTGCGGCAGGCAAGACGTACATCTATGACATGGAGGCCGGAACCAAGTCCGAATCGGTCCTCACGTCAGTGCTGGACGTCTGGCCGCACGCCGCCTGACCCTTACTTCTGCTCCGATCTGATCAAATCGCGATCGTAAGAGGCGCGAAGTAGCGCCCACTTGACCAAGTCGCGACGGATGGGCGGTTAGACGATTCCCGGCTTCCACCTTTTCGTAACCGTCGGTGCGACACCCCGTTACCGTTGCGAGAAACGAAGTGAGGAGTGCATCGGCGGCTGGATTGGTGACCCTGGTTGCGATGTTCGCAGTCGGGTGCGGTTCCAGCAAAGCCCCTGTCGCGCATGTGACGACGCCAAGCGCGATCGCCAGTCCGGCCGCTTCTCCATCCGCGTCGCCAACGGCGTCGCCGCTACGCGTTCCCGGTGCTTGCGATCAAAAGCATCACTGTTTTGCGCTGGTCACGCTCCTAGGAAGTGACAAGGTCGTCGTCCGGGACGTGACCGACATCAACCACCCGATAACCGTCGCAACCATCGGATTAGTCGGCCCCCCGAAATTCGTCAACGCCTCCGAGGTCTCGTTCGAGAGCGATGGAGGACTCGTCCGCCAGGCCGTGTCGGGGAGTCCAAAGATGATCGTCGCGCCGGCAGGGACAGACTTTGACTGGAGCCCCCTCGGCACCACCGCCGTCTACGTCATCTACAAGTCCTCAACGGACGGAGGCACTATCGGTGAGCTCCACACTGTCAGCAGCGGACAGGACAAGGTCTTTGCGTCAGGTCTGCAGGGGCCTCCGCTGGTGTGGGGTTGTGAAAGCCAGCAATGCGCCGATGGAACGTCCACCCACCTTGCGTATTCACCTTGGGGCGACTTCATCTCCTGGGGCCAGAGTCTCAGACCCAGCTTTCGCTTGTGGACATCGGATGGCGTCCAGCCCTATCCATTCCAATACCCGCTCGTGCCATCCATGGAGGTTTGGTCCGACGGTGACCTCTACTTCAGCGACTCAAGTGGCGTGGAGCGATACCGAGACAAGAGCATTGCACAGGTTCTTCCAGGCGTGGCCTGGATCAGGCCCCAAGCGTCGCCCGGCGGGGGCCAGATCGTCTACGAACTCCGCGATTCGGGCGGCGTGGCGCGGGTCTATCTTCTGACCACAGCCTCCGGATCGGTTCGGGAGGTGGCCAAAGGCCGATCTGAACCGGCGTTCCTGACGGCGCGCTACTTGTGGTATCGCGGCGAGCGCTCGTGCACGGCCGCCGATCAGTGCCCGACCGGAACCACAGTCTTCAACGGGAAAACGTACCTCTACGATTTGCAGACCGGCGTCGAGTACCCGTCGATCATCACCAACGTCTACGACGTCTGGCCGCACAAAGGTGACGTGATCCAGTCACTTCGTTAAGGGAGCGGGCGACCAGACGGTCTGCCCCTCCGCCGGGCGTCGCCCGGCACCTCCCCATGAATGGGGAAGACCTCTGGCGGGTTAGACCATCCCCAATTCCCAGCGCGCCTCTTCGGTCATGCGCTCGGGAGTCCATACCGGTTCGTAGACGATGTCCACGCCGGCGTCGGTGATGCCGGGCAGCGTCAGCAGGTGATCGCGCACGTCGGACATCACGTCCGCGGCCATCGGGCAGCCCAACGCGGTCAGCGTCATCTTCACGTCCACGCGCTCTGGTTTGATCGCGATGTCGTAGACCAGGCCGAGGTCGATGATGTTGACCGGGATCTCAGGATCAAAGCACTGGCGCAGGACCTCGATGACGTCCTCTGGCCGCACGGTCGCGTCGGCCGCGACCTGGGTCGTGACCTGGATGGATTCGCTCAAGGCTTTTCCAGCGGCAGGCCGGCCTTCCGCCACGCGTCGGTGCCGCCGCGGAAGTTGATGACGTCCTTGGCCCCAAGGGCGACGGCCATCTCGGCCGCGATCGCGGATCGGTTGCCGACCGCGCAGACGAACACCGTGTGGTCGCCGAACTTGTGGCCTTGCGGGTCCTTCAGGATCTCGTCCAGGAACACGTGGCGCGCCTGCGGGATGTGTCCGCGGTCCCACTCCCAGTAGTCGCGCACGTCGACCACGTCGTAGCCGCCATCGTCGAGAAGCTTCTTGAAGCCCTCGAGGTCGACCTCTTTGAACGGAGCGGCCTGCTCGGTCATACCTATCTACTACTCCTCGTCGGCGTCAGCCAATCCATACGCGCCGACCTTCAAAACCTTCAGTGACAACAGCGCGCACTTGATCCGCGCCGGCGAGATCTCGATCCCGAGCTCGCCGATGACGTCCGCCTTATCGATCCTCTTGGCGTCGTCCAGCGACATGCCCTTCAGGCGCTCGGTCAAAAGGGAGGCCGAAGCCTGGGAGATGGCGCAGCCGCGGCCGTGAAAACGGATGTCCTCGATCACGCCGTCCTTGACCTGGAAGTCCATCCCGACCACGTCTCCGCAGAGCGGGTTGTCCTCCTCGTGGCTGATGTCCGGATGCTCCAGGCGACCGAAGTTCCTCGGGTTCTTGTAGTGGTCGAGGATGTACTCGCGATAGAACTGATCATCAGCGGTCGCCATCACGCGAATATCCTCTGCGCCTCTTTGATCGAGCCTACGAGCCGGTCGACCTCCTCCTTCTGCGTATAGACGTAGAACGATGCCCGCGCGGTGGCCGCGATACCCAGGCGTGTCATCAACGGCATCGCACAGTGGTGTCCGGCGCGCAGGCAGACCTGGTCGCGGTCGGCGATGGTCGCGAGGTCGTGCGGGTGGATGCCGTCGAGCGCGAATGAGACGACGCCCGCGCGCCGCGACGGCGGCGGTCCGAACATCGTCAGGCCGTCGATGTCGCTCAGGGCCTCGTAGGCGTACTCGGTGATGTCGAGCTCGTGTGCCCGCACCGCGTCCATGCCCAGGCCGCTGAGGTAATCCACGGCGGCGCCCAGGCCGATGACCTCGGCGATGGCCTGTGTGCCGGCCTCGAACTTCCAGGGCAGGTCGTGGTACGTGGTCCCCTCGATCGCGACCGTCCTGATCATGTCCCCGCCACCCATGAACGGCGGCATCTCCTCGAGCAGCTCGCGGCGGCCGTAGAGGATGCCCGCGCCGGTCGGCCCGAGCATCTTGTGGCCGCTGAACGCGTAGAAGTCGCAGCCGAGGGCGCGCACGTCGACCGGTTGGTGGGGTGTGCTCTGCGCTCCGTCCACCAGCACGGTGGCGCCGGCCTTCTTGGCCGCGGCCACCATGTCCCTCGCGGGATTGATCGTCCCGAGCGCGTTGCTGACGAGGTTGAACGCGACGAGCTTCGGGCCTTGCTTCAAGAGCTCGGCGTACTGGTCCTGGCGCAGCTCGCCCCGCTCGTCGATGTCGACGTACTCGATCCGGGCGTCCCTCTCGGCGGCCAGGATCTGCCAGGGGACGATGTTCGAGTGGTGGTCGAGAAGCGTGAGCACGATCAGGTCGCCCGACTTGATGTGCTTGCGCCCCCAACTGAAAGCGACCAGGTTGATCGCCTCGGTCGTGCCGCGCACGTAGACGATCTCCTTGGTCGACGCCGCGTTGATAAAGGCGCGCACCTTCTCGCGGGTGGCCTCGTAGCGGACAGTTGCCTCCTCCGCGATGCGGTAGGCCGCGCGGTGGATGTTGGAGTTGAACTTCTCGAAGTACTCGAGCATCGCGCCGGTCACCTGCCGTGGCCGCTGCGACGTGTTGGCGGAGTCGAGGTACGCGATGCCCGTCTCGAAGATCGGGAAGTCGCGCCTTACCGCTGTGACGTCATACGTCAACGTAGACATCCCCGTCCTCCACCATCACCGGGTAGGTCCTCGCGGGGATGACCGCCGGCAAGCCGGTGACCTTGCCGGTCTCGAGGTTGAACCGCGAGCCGTGCTGAGGGCACTCGACGTCCATGCCCCACAGCTCGCCGTCGCTGAGGAAGAACTCCTCGTGCGTGCAGATGTCGTTGAGCGCGTAGAAATTGCCGTCCTCGGCATGAGCGAGGCACACCGGCGTGCCTTCGACGTCGACCCGCTTCATCGACTCCGCGGGAAGCTCGTCCACGGAGGCCACCCGCTGCCTAGCCAATGCGCGACTCCAGCTCGGCCTCGACCAGCCTCCGCGCGTGCTCGAAGGGGATGCGGTCGAGCACGTCGCCGAAGAACCCCTGGATGAGCATCCGCTTGGCGGTGGGCTCGGGGATGCCGCGCGAGCGAAGGTAGAAGAGGTGCTCGGGGTCCACCGGTCCTACCGTCGCGCCGTGCGTGCAGCGGACGTCGTTGTTGTCGATCTCGAGCATGGGGATCGAGGTCGCCTTGGCCTTGTCACTCAAGACGAGGTTGCGGTTGGCCTGGTACGCGTCGGACCGAGCCGCGTGCTTCGCGATCTTGATGAGCCCCGCGTAGACGGTACGCGACACATCCTGCAGCGCACCCTTGAAGAGCAGGTCGGAGCGCGTGTTGCCGACGCGGTGGTCCTGCAGCGTGTGAAAGTCGAAGAACTGGTCACCCGAGGCGAAGTAGATCGCCTTCAGCTCGGCGTTCGAGCCCTCGCCGACGAGCGATGCTTCGACGCGAGTTTTCGAGAAGCTGCCGCCGAGCGTGACGTTGAACAGGCGCAGCGTGGAGTCCTTCTGCAGCTCGGCGCGCTGGTCGGAGAAGTGCCAGACGTTGCGTCCCCACTTCTGGACCGCGACATATCCGACCTGCGCGCCCTCGCCCAGGAAGATCTCGGTGGAGCCGGAGCGGTAGCCGGTCTCGTCGTCGTGCTCGGCGATGTATTCGTCGAGGTAGTGAAACTTCGCGCCTTTGCCGGCCACGATCAGGGTGTGGGGAAGAACTCCCGTTCCCGACTCGTGCGAGAAGTGCTGGCCGATGATCGGCTTGTCGATGACGACCCCGTCGGGCACGTAGAGGAACGTCCCGCCCGTGAACAGTGCGGCGTGGAGCGCGGTGAACCGGTCGCGGTCTGCGTGCACAAGGGAGAATAGCCGCGGCTCGATGAGGTCGCGATGCCTTTCGGCCGCCACGCGCAGCGGCTCGAGGATCACGCCCTCGGGCAGCGCTTCGGGCAGTACGAGCTTCTGGCCGTCGAGATGCTCGAGCCTCGAGAACTGGCTCGGGTCGAGGCGGCTGACGTCGGTCCGCCGCCACTCCTCGTCGGTCTTGCTGGGCAGGGGCAGGCGCCCGTAGGCGCTGAGCGCGCTCTCGCGCCGCTCCCGGAGCCAGCCCGGTTCGCCCTGGAGCTGGTCCAGGGTCTCGGCGGTGATCCCCACGGTCAGCCTACCGAGC